>ENA-ORUR01000045-ORUR01000045.1-human-gut-metagenome-genome-assembly--contig:-NODE-45-length-134312-cov-36.8175_pt1 | contig 134312 bp, 107 predicted proteins | sample MGYA00242086_ERZ509223 | MGnify/ENA primary metagenome ERZ509223 (study PRJEB26280, sample SAMEA2338820) | human gut metagenome | biome: human gut; feature: human-associated habitat; material: faeces... | reverse complement strand
CCGCGCTTTCTGGATGGTTGAGGCCAGTTTTTCACGATCGACGGAAACATCGATATTTGGATTCGCCTTTATCCACATCGCCGGATCGTCAACCTCGCTTTCATCATCCAGCTCGTAAATCAGAACGAACATGGATTCGTTCATCTCTTCACCATCCAGTATCTGACAGCAATAGTCATAGTGTTGTTTACAGGCTGAAACAACGTTGCTCCCCGATGTGGTGATGGCAAATAACAGCCCCTCCGGACGCGCCCCCATCCCCAGCTCAAGTGCGGAATAAACCCCGTTGTCTGGGTGCAGGTGATATTCATCCACAATGGCAAGACTCGGGTTTGTCCCCTCAATGGTTGCCGCTTTTGCTGCCAGTGGCTTTAACAGGCTGTTGGTTTTCGGGTGTATCACCTTGTGCGCCTGAATATTTACCCGCTTTCGTAACGGTCGGGATAAAAGGCACATCTGACGCGCATCATCAAACACGATCCGCGCCTGATCACGACTCACGGCGGCGGTGTAAATATCCTGCTGCCCGTTTTCCATAACCAGAAACCAGTTAGCCAGGATAGCGGCGACCGTGGATTTGGCATTTTTTCGCGGTACTTCAATGAATGCGCTGGTGTATTTGCGCCGTCCGGTGGCCTTAACCTTAAAGCCCAGGATGCAGGCAAAGGCGAACTGCTGCCACGGCTCCAGTTCAATGGGACTACCGCGCATTGCGCCTTTTACGTGCGGACACACCCGGGAAAAGGCAATAAACCGCTCCACGACCTCCGGATCGAACGTGTAAAGGGAGTTTTCAAGGTCAGAAAAATACCGTTTAACGGCCTGTTTCAGTCGTTTACAGGCCGTAATTTTGCCGTTTTTTACGCCTTCTGCGTACTCATGCCAGGCGGTCAAGTTCGTCCTCTTCCTCTGTTTCCGGTGGATTTCTGCGACGGCTTACCGGGTCAAAACCCAGCAAAGAAGCCATTTTGATCATTATTCTTTCTGCGTCAGCCTTTGCGCTCAGTGCGGGGTTTCTGCTCTCGCTGCCCTGACTGTTAACAATGCTGAACCCGCGCGTCGCAAGGTCTTCGACGGCTTTGCGGTATATGGAGTAGTTAACACAATACAGTTCCAGATTGCTCCAGTCGGCGGGGGTAAGGTCTTCCCGCCCGGAAAGCTGGCGCGATTTTTCCTTCCACTGCCTGACCGCGATTTCATCCAGGTAAGCGGGGGCTTTTGGTGGTCTTGCCATGTTCTTTTTTCGCCCAATTATTTTCAAAAAAATTACCGTGCACAAAAATTTGAGGGGGCGGTCGGTGTCCGGCAGGGACGGTTTCGTCCTGAAAACCACCCCCACCCCCTCTGACGGCCTCACCAGCGATTGCGAAAACATTCCATGACCTCGCGGTCACGGTCGGTTAATCGCTTCGCTGTGGTGCGTTTTGTGCGCCCTGTCCTGTTGGCTTTGTGCTCTGTCTCCTGTGTCTTCCATGTGTCACGCTGCCTTATCAGTCCACGTATCAGCCTGGTTTGCTCCTGTTCAGTCATCATCGCCATACATCCAGTCGTTACGGTGTGCCGCCCGTTCTTCCTGCTCGCGATACATGCCCGCTTTACGGTTTGCTTTCGTGGCTGGATCTTCCCGTGTCGTCTTACGGTTGTGGCACGTCTGGCACAATGCCTGGTGATTCCACTCAGGCCAGAAGAGAACATCACCGCCGCCATTGATGGGAATGATGTGATCCACCACAAGAGCTGGCGTATAAATCCCCTTAGCCAGACAACGCACGCATAACGGGTTTTTGCTCAGGTACAGGGCGCGGTATTTGTCCCACTGTCGGGAATACCCGCGCGCGCGGCGGTGTCCCCGTCTGGCATCCTCTGCACGCCATGCAGCCCGCCTGTGCTCTTCACACTTGCCGGACTTCACGCGCTTATTACAGCCAGGCTCAGTGCATCGCCTTAATGGTTGCCACGGCATCAGTACACCCCTACGTCACGATAAACTGACCAGAGCGCAGAAATAGCCATAGGCAGTTCCGAGTGCTCCACTGGTGAAACCGCTTCCCGGTTCTCGTACAGGAAAGCGATGTACATCAGGCAACCAACACGCATTGCCGGGGTAAATTCCAGCCCGTCTTCAAAACGTTTCCCGATATGCTTCTGGCAGGCTTCCAGCGCCGCATCGGTATACATTTTCAGAAGTTCGCCTTCACCGGATAAATCATCATCAAGTCGAAGATGTGCCCTGACTTCATCAGGTGTAATTCTGGCTTCACTCATCTTTTCTCCCTTTAATTTCCACAGTCTGTTTCCATGCCTGGCTGAACTCATCACCACCTTCACGCGGCGGCATACCCTCACGCTCACGGGCTTCGTTCGGATTCATGATCCCGTTCTTAATCCCTTTCTCATACGTGGCATAACGTTCGGTGGGTGTGGCGCGTAATAAATCGGCTGAATCAAACTCAACCAGATAACGGGTACCAGGTACGGGAGAAGCCACCAGCAAAGCGGCCTTGATTTGCTGTTCGAAGTTCGCCAGCCACGGGCGCATTGTCATGGTCAGAAACGCGCGGCTTGCCTCGCTGAAATTGCTGTAGGTGCTGTTGCTGTATTCCTGCAGAAAAATAGGCGATACGTTGAACATGCGGGCGATGTCTTCAATGGAGAAGCGACGGGAGGCCAGCCATTCCGCATCCTGGTTACTCATTCCCAGTTGCTTGTAATCCATGCCCCCTTCAAGGATTGGCGTTTTTCCGGCATTTTTCGCCCCCTTGTAGCGTTCCAGAGCATCCAATGCCTGTTTACCTTTCACGCCGTCCAGCCATTCGCCTGACGTGATAATCCCTGCCGCCATCATGCCATCTTTCATAATGCTGGCTCCGTGACGCTGTTGAGCAAGGCCAAGCCCCAGCGCCTCACGGCAAATCGTGACGGGGGAACGCCCCAGAAAGCCATCATCCGAGGCATAGCGGAGATGCAAAACTTCTTCCTGTAAATACGTGCGCACCGTTCCTGTACAGGGTTCGGTGATGGTATAGCGGTATTTGTGTGCGCCTGTGCGTTCCGGTACAACACACCCCGGCGCATAAGGATGAAGTGATTTTGGCTGCCCGTCCTGCCCCCACTCAATAACCGCATAGGCGTTACCGTTCAGCAGGCAGTGACGCATCATTGTGCGTTTAAACTGGTAAGGTGTCTGGCACGAATTAGGTTGCTCATTCAGCAGAATATCTACCGGGTGACTGTCCAGCCATTCCCGCGCCTCCCTGCCCTTGTCATTACGTACCAGATACAGATAACACGGCATCGTGGCCACCGCCTCAGCGATGACAGAAACCGCATTCATCACTGCAGGCAATGATTCAGCCGTCCCGGCAGAAACATATTCTCCGGATCCGGTATTCGGTACGCCGGACAGCGCCAGAAAATCATCAATGGACAGGTTACGCTGCTCGCTTTTTTTACGACTAAAAGGCCACCACATATCACAACCCCGCCAGCTCAGACCAGCGATGACGATTATTTCCTGTCGGACGTAATTCAGGGTGCTGTGCAAACAACGAACGGTGGGCAATCTCCACGCCAGATTCTGGATAAGCAGGCATCGACGTTATTGTGATTTCACGGAGTTCAGCGGCGGTTACGGTACGCAGATACGGTTTTTGCGCGATACTCCACTCCTCGCATAATGCGCGAAAACCAAAGCTCATTCCTGTAATGTCGCCACGCTCCACCAGCGTAAGCACATCTTTTCCAAGCTGGGTATCCGGCGGTGTCAGTTCAAAACGTAACCCGGTGTTATCCTCAGTCAGTACCAGAGTGCCGGATTTGGTGCGCCCCAGCAGTTGGGTATAGTCATGCTCATACAGGCAGCGCACATCATTACCCGTCGCCAGATAGTCAGCAAAAGCCCCCGGCGTGAACTGTTCGCGGAATTCGTCCCAGATAATTTCTGAAAGGCTGTTCCAGCGAACGGCATACCCCACCAGCTTTTTATTGCTGGCGGTCAGTTCAGATGTGCGGATTTCAAAATCGGTGTTTTTCATCGGTGTACTCCATAAAGCTGAAAAAGGAGGCCGCAGCCTCCTCCTTACTCATGACTAGCCAGCTTTCATTTCCAGAATTTTGATGGCGTTTGAATCCACCACACCACCGCCCAGATATTTATCCGTGTGGACCTTGTAGAATCCGGGTTCAGTAATGTTGTCCGGTCGGGTGCGAATCCCTGTTACATGATCAACGATGAAATAACCACGACTGAAATCGCCAACCGCTAGCGGTGCTTTTCCTGCGCCGATGTCCGGCATGGACTCCAGGCAGTAAACAGGACGACCAAGCAACATATCCGGCGCACCTTCTTTAAGGCTGTCGCGCCAGATATAATCGCCGTTCTCATTTTTCAGCTTCTGTAGTGCCCCTGCCGTGCCCGAGTTCATCACCCAGACGGCATTTTTGCGGTATTTCGCTTTCAGCTTGTAGAGAATGTCGATCAGTTCGTCCGCTGTAATGGCGGTTCCACTTGCCGCTACCATTTTTTCAATGGTGCCAAAAGCGCGGGTTTTGTCACTGGTCGCCGCACGGGTGTAAGCCATGAAGCCTTTCGGCTTGCCGTTACCGTCGCCATTAACAAAATCATCCTCTTCGGTGCTGGCGAACGTGTCGGCAATTTCGGAGGATAACCAACCCAGAATATCCACCTCTGAAAAATCAAGGATTTCCTGCGTGGTTTTAGGGTAGGCGTAGATCGGATTCAGCTTGATGGTTACGCGTTCAATTTTCGGTGTGTTGGTTTCACTGCGTGCGCTGCCTTCTGTGCCTCGTCCTACAGTTGCGCCGCCAGTGGAAACCAGTTTCTGAAACTCATTTGATTTTGCGGTCTTCACGGTCGCGATCACGCGCATAACACTGTCATCCTGTAGCTGGCGCATGACTTCGCGATCGAGCTCAGGAATTACGGTATATCCGCCATCCCTGCCGCTGTCAGTGCTGGTGGACAGTGATCGCACATCTCCGGTTACGATGTAGTTACGCAATTCATCAGATGATAATTTCTGGATGCCCGTTCCTGGCTTGCTGCGTTCTTCATCAGCCACAGACTCGAGGCGGGAAATTTCTGTGTCGAGGGCATCAGCTTTTGCACGCAGTTCATCAAACTGTTTGCCTTCTTCAGCGTTCAGACTGCGGTTTTCACTGTCGGCTTTTTCCAGCAGGGATCGCATCTGGTTTTTCAGGGCGGTTTTTTGCTGGCGGAGTTCGATTAATTTCTTCATGAAGGTTTTCTCGTATTGGTTAAGATTCAGGACGTGAAACCAACACGGAGGGAGCGCCGCCCGACACTCTCGGCATCTCGCAGATCAACCCGGCATCGCGCAGGGGGTCAGGCGGCATTGTGGCGGCTCACGTCTGAGTGCCACACGCCAACATATACATAAAAATCAGTATGTAAATATCAGCCAGAATCACTGAACAGCCAGAAACAACCACGAACAAATAATTTACAAAACCTGAAAAGAAAACCCGGAAAAATCCGGGCCTTTATCGCTTTACTGTTTCATGGAATCCCGCATTCTGCGTCTTATTTTCCACAGATATTCGATCATCGCTTCCACCTGCTCACGGTTGGTTGCGAAAATTTCCCCTGTCAGTGAGCTACGCAGAAAATCATGATGATCTACAAAAAACAACGCATCGGAAGAAAGCAGACGGCGATATTTTTTTGCTGTCGTGGTTTCCAGATCATCAAAACCATGAAACTTTTTATGTTGCTGGACTTCTTCAAATGTCACTGGCATGTATCCCCCCTGTTATCGCTAAAACGGTATTTCATCCCCGTACGGGTCATCGTGCTGGCCTGTCTGTTGTTTTGCCCTGTTCAGTGCGTCAGTGGCCTGCCCCTGCTGGCCTTTTTTGCCACCAGGTCGCGCCGTTCGCGCACTGATTACGCTGTCTGCGATAACCTGCCAGCCCTGCCGCGTTTCCCCGTTCTGGCCTGTCCACTGGCTTACCTGCATGTTACCCGCCACGCTCACCAGCTCGCCTTTGTGGTGTTTTGCCAGTGCATCGGCCTGTCTGCCAAACGCCAGAATTGATAACCACATCGTCGCTGTTCCGTCATCTGCCTGGCTGCACGGAAGAGGAATCGCCATACTCGCCATCGCCATTTGTGTCCCTTTGCTGGTGGTCTTTAACTGCGGGTCAGCCACCAACCGCCCGTAAGCAGCTATCTGTGCTGTCATGCTGTCTGTTCTCCGGTTTTAACGTTGATAGTTACGCTTGTTTACACCCTTACGGTGAAATTCTGCGGGTTATAATCGCACTTTTGCGGGTTATAACTGCCGTTTTGCGGGTTACGTGCGGGTTATTGATTTCCTTTTTATTCATACAGTTAATGCACTTACACACAGGATAACCCGCATAACCCGCAACTTTTCACCTCACACAGGGGAGTTAATCTTCTGCTTCAGGCTGGAACATCAGCACGTAAAAAACATGCTGCTTCCCCCCAATTTTGCCGAGCGCCTTTTTCTTGTAACGGCGATCGTTACCCGCTTCCAGCATTCCGGCAGCACTCAACGCGCGGGCAAAGTGAGACGGATTAAATCCCTGTGCTATCTCACCCTCAAACACATGAGGAAACGTGTAAAAGCGGAACTCATCATCTTCATTTCTGATACTCCCCTTTCTGTATCCGGCAAGATCTTTAATTGGTAAATCACGCTCATCACTGTTTGGGTAAGGAAGGTATCGACTGAACCCGAACGACGACAAAAACGCCTCAGCCTGTTCAACCATCTGTTTAAATTCCCTGTTACCCGTGCCGAACTCCTTCACCCAGGCATTAAAGTTATGCTGAATGGCATCACGGCACGCCTGAACATCCCAGCCAGTAATATGACCGGAAAGCACTAGTGCGGCCTCCAGTATGGCGAAACGCTCCCCCACGCGGTGGACCTGCTCGCCGTAGCTCTCCGGTATCAGGTTGTGCCACCGTTCGCGGCATTCCCTTACCGTGTCCTTTGCCTCCTGCTGGTGGTCTGCCAGCCATTTAACCCACTCACGACCCGCCGCCCCGTGATTTGCAGTCCAGGCATCCTTTAACGCGTCTGCGTGCGCCTTTCCGGTGCTGTATTCGTGAAATTGCGTGGCTTTCTCCATCGGAACGTTAAGCAGGCGGACAAGCTGCCCCGCTTTGACTTTTATCCCCTCCGTTTTGAGGAATGTCTCAACGTCCATTTCTCCGGTGCTGATTGCCACCGTGCGCCAGTGTTTTATCTCCCGGTTGCCGCCGTCCTTCGCCCCCTGTAATTTCCCGGAGCCGTTAAACAACGTATAGGCTGACGTGGACACCTCCCGCGCGTTTCCGGCCTGGCCTATTTCATCCAGGGGTAACAGCCCGTCGTTGTGCGCCTCTGCCTCGTTGGCGATACCTAACGCCGTTCCGTACCAGGTAAGCCGTTGTGCGTCCGGCTCTCCCCATAAACTTGATGCGATGTTCTGCGTGGTGGTTTTCCCTGCTGATGACTGTTCGAAAAGATGTACCCCGAAGCCGTCAGCACCAACAAGGCCAATCAAAGGTGCTGCCAGTGACGTGGCAACACCCAGCATCATGGACGGATTGCCACCAGCCAGCCGCGCCACGCTGTCGCGCCAGCCCTCCGCCGTACCCGCAACCGAATAGCCATTAACAGCGGCACTTTTTCCGGTAAACAGGATCGGTTTTTCAGAATCACCAATGATTGAACCGTCCGGCATGATGTACGCGCCAAAATGCCAGCCCGTTGTTGTGCTTAACTGCCATTCCTCATGGCTTCCGCTTAACTGCATCCAGTCAGCCAGGATAGCCCTGTATTTGCCGTTTGTTGTCACATTCAGCCCGTGATCTTTAAGCAACCGCCAGCCGTCACGGTCGCCAATGCCACCACACGGGATCGCCATTGTGATGACTTCATGGTTTGCTAATTTTTTCCAGCGCATCACGCGGTAATGCTCTTTACCGATCGTCCCCGTTCCCAGTAGTTCAAGCGGAGAACATAACCACGTCTCAGGCCGGATAATTTCGCCTGACTGCTTATCCACTTTGGGCGTTACCCAGAAAACACCATCGACGCGACTTTCAACGCTGGGCTTTAATTCATCATCCTGATAGCATGGCTCTTTTTTCTTTACAGGCAGTTCAACTACCTTTTTCTTTTCCGCCTGCTCTGCCCGTTCACGTTCCAGATATTCGCGCCAGTTCTCCCGTTTCTGGCTGTGCATTCCTTCAGGATAATAATCAGCATCCCTGACACCTGCCGCTGCCAGTTTCTGCCCGATGGTATTAACAAGCCCCGGACGCAATAACCCCGCCTGATAGAGACGCACGCGATAGCGTCCGTCCGGTACGATTTGCAGCTTATCCAGTTCGGATAACTGCTGCTCACCAAGCCACACAGGAGGCACGTTATCGCCAGCCAGTCGCCCGTCCTGTTCCTGCCACTGCTTCGCATGTGCCCACGCATCACTACCCGCAAAAATGATGACTTCCGTCATTTTGTCACGCGGCTGGTGTTTTAAATTTGGCGCTTTTTTCATTTCTGCTCTCTCCACGCGGCAATCATGTTTTTCAGTTCCTGTAGTTTTTTATCAACATCCATACATGACACATGGTTATTTCTGGAAAGCGGGATTTCCCGCCGGAATCTGCAAATAAAGATCTCCACGTTCAGCGAACTATGAAATGAATAGCCATCACGAATAAAATAAACACGGTCAAACATCAGTTCTTTTACCGTTACTCTGTTACCGTTCTTATCCAGATAAATAGCGCCGGGGATAATTTTGGGGTGTGCATAACCGCTGGCAGTCAAGCCAGATAAATATGTTCTCATGATTATTTATCCCCGATTTGAATCAGTATTCGCTTTCTTTATGGCATTTAATGCATCTGTGGCATTTTCAATGGTGCACCGTAACGAAATATCAAACTGCCCAAGCATTGCCAGTAACAAACCGATATTACCCATATCAATGCGCATAGCCTTTTCGTCATAGTCCTCATTTTCTGACGCATGCCACATCAGGCTACCAATTGACGCAATACCCATTGATATATTGTCAGTAGCCCCATCCGCAGCGGAATAAACCTTTTTAGCAATATCATGCTCACAGTTAAAATGCGGATTAATCAGGTACTGGTAATTGGTCATGTCAGGCATGGAACACCCCCTGACGAATACGGGCGGCGAATACCATCACGCAGCCAGCCGGGGATTGCTGGCGTGCTTCCTGTTCGCTGGTGGCCACGATGTGAATCACGCGCGGTTGTGCCGTGCTCAGGGCGATAAAACGCCAGATATATTTATTCAGGTTGTGCGAGTCCCGCCCTTGCGGGTGTGTGGTATGATTTAACATAGCTACCTCGATACTCTCGTTATCGTTGGTGGTTAGAAGCCCTGCGAGTGGTAACGACACTTGCGGGGCTTTGCTTTTTACTGTACCTACTGATATTGTACGTACGTAACAGCAATGATAATAGGAGTTACGTACGTACATGTCAACATTAAAGCGCGATAAATCGCCACGCGGTGAGGGATGGTCTCCAACCTTCCAAATCAGAATCAGTAAAGAGCTACGCCAACAAGTAAATGAGGCGGCAACTTCTGACGGTCTAACCCTTGGTAACTGGTTTAAAGAATTAGCCAGGGCAGAACTAAAGCGGCGCGGTATAGAACCAAAAGGTTGATAGCCCACCAGCAAGCCAGCACACTGATCACATTGCCCACCAGCCAGCAAATCACTATGATGTTCGGGCTTATGTTTAGTGTTTTCCCATTGGCGACCGCCCCCGGTCGCCTTTGTTTTATGCGCGATCATGTGCCGCCTCCCACTCATATTTATCGAAATCAATCTGCCCCATCGCATCTACCAGCCGTACCGCCGGACGCAGAACTTTGAGTTCCTTCTTGCGGAGATTCATTCCATTACTGCCCTGTGAGCCATGAAACTGCTTAGAATGCTTGTCCGCACGAGTCACGGCGTTTTGCGCATCAGTAACCGGCATGGCGATCAGTTCTTCGAGCGACGGCAGATCCACATGATGGAAAGTGACAAACTCCGGGCAACGGAAATAAGTTTTCACGAGCTGGCGCTGTACCTGCCAGGCCAAATCATCGTTAAACGGTTTGGTCAGCAGCAGATAGCCTGATTCCGTAATCAGTGTTACGCGGCCACGTATCGGACTGTTCATTTTTTTGCCAGGGCGTTTAATGCCCCTGTCTAAATATCCAGCCCCTCCCCATTCGACCTCTGACGCGCCGACAATAAAAAAGTCCTCACCATCAATGAAGCGAGTGCGATTACGCTGAAAAGTCTTTTTAGCCGTGTCTTTAGGTCGCTGGTGCGCGGTATCAATCATTGCGAACGTCACCACGCGTTGCCCGTGAAATTCGACGGCAGGAAGCTGTTTAAGCTGCACGCTAATATCGCTTTTACTGGCAACAGGGTGAGCGAATCCCTGCCCGTTAAGGGCATTAATATTTTTCATCTCTGATTACCTGTGGTTAATTAAGCAGATTTGCGGCTGTACGGGTTATTGACGTTTTCCACGGCAGGCGGATTACGAACCCACCAGAGCACATCCGAAAGAAGCCAGGCACAGCTGTTGCGGCCAAAGTGACAGCGCGGCGGGAAGCGCCCCTGCTGTTCCATCTTCCAGCGGCTCGAACGAGAAAGACTGGTGATCTCGCTGCATTCATCTTCGCGGATTCGGCGATCGAACTTGAAGCCGTACTCCTCCAGAATGGTGCGGCGTTGTTCAGGATTTGGCGGGGTAAAGGTGATAATTTGCATGTTGCCTCCACTGTTTCTAAGTTTGTGGGGGCTATTGTTATCCTTGTGATTGGATGTCACACTAGACGAAAATTAAATTGTTTTGACCACCAAGATTAAGGAAGAATTTTTCTATCCTGAAGTTCTGACCTGATTTTTTCTATAGAAGAAATTGAGAAGATTTTTTCTATATTTGGCTTTACGGTTTGCGCTATCTGCGTTGAGTCATACTCTCCGTTCGGAAACACAGCCACAGCAAGCACGCCATTGGTGACGCATGCCCCGCGAGATTTAGCCCAGATCATCAAATCAACTACGGGGAAAAGTGAATAATCGTATACCTTTTTTTTAATTGTTTCCCATGACTGGTATGTTTTTTCCTTTTCTTTTATTTTTAATTCCTCACGCCAATTCTTGAGGTTTTTTTTAAACACATCAATCAATAAATCATCCGGGCGTGACAAATCAACTTTAATAAAAAGGTCATTTGGTTCCAAAAATGAGCTAACACTTGTAAATGAATGGTAAACTAAATTTTCAGCCGTTCCCGTAAAATTATTTTCCATATAATTATCTACAGCATCTTTCATATAAATAAAGTCTTCAATGGACATTGGTCGTAACGCAACCCCACCAGACAAAACACCTTCTCTTTTAATAGGAAGTTTAAACGCATCATAGAAGTACGTAGCTCTATCAATCGCATTAGCGACCGCGCCATTTCCAAGTATCCTTCCTACTTCATCGTTATTTGTAAGAGGTTCATTATAAAAAGACCCGCCATATCGATAGAAGTTTTCAAGCATGTCATATCTAACAACCAACTGATAAAATAAGTCTTTATCTGACATGCCAATAAATTGAGTGTAGTTATCTAAATCAAACCATGTTGGCAAATCTTTTTTGTGGCTAATTCTCATTTTTCACCAGCCTTTAAAATAACGATATTAGAGTGATTACCCGCGAGAAGTTCTAAGCGGTCATACCACTTGTTCAGCGCGTCCAGCTTCTCCGGTAAGTAAAGACTACGGTTATAAATCGCCATAACTCCCGGCAAGGCATGGCCCAACAGCAGCTCGACTATATGCGGTGCTATACCCATATTGTTTAGCCCCGTAGAAAACGTCCGACGCAGATCGTGAAGTGTCCACGGCTCGTTATGGTGAAAATCTTTAAAAAGCCTGCGCCCTTTCAATGATACAGCCTGACGGGTACGATCTTCGCCCAGTAACAAACCTGTTTTCCCTGTCTCGCGCTTTAACTCTTCCAGCCACGGGCGTATAGCTTCAGGTATCGACCTCACGATTTTCTCTCTGGTTTTGCTATGCTCTTTCGGTACAGTCCAAATCCACGATGTAAAATCCCACTCTGACCATCGAGAAAGGCGAACTTCCATCGTTCGCGCACCAAAAAGCACCAGCATTTTGAGCAGACGTGAATAATACGGCTGCTGATCATCGCTATCTGTACAGCGCCACACATCAGCCAGCTCGCTATCTGACAATACGCGATCACGTTGACCAGATGGCTGGCCTACATCCTGAATGGTGAGAAAGGCCAGAGCATCACTGGCAGCATAACGGCGAACCTTGCAGAAACGTAACGCCTGTTTAGAAATCTGGAACATGCGGCCGGCGGTCATGGGTTTAGTCTGGTTTATTTCGTCAAAACAGGCCACCCAATGGCGGGTTTCACATCTGGTGATCGGATAACGACCAAGGCGCGGGTAAATATGCTTGCGTAGCTGCGCCCTCACCAACGCCTCATCACTGCGCTTTCTCCTGGCGTAATTCACCAACCAATATTCCAGGGCGTCTTTAACCGTTACAGGCTTAAGCGTTTCTTCTGTGCTCAGCTCAATCTCAGTTTTCGGATCAAGCCCACCAGCCAGCCACTGGCGACACTGTTCCCGCTTTTCTCGCGCAAGTTTTAGCGGCATATCAGGGTAACGGCCAAGCGTTAAACGTTCGAGTTTGCTACCCCTTCCTCCCAACCGGTATGAAAATACCCAGCTAACGTTACCTTGCTTCGAGACCTTAACGCTTAGCCCCTCACCATCGGCAATCATGATCGGCGCTTCACGCTCAGAACCCAGCAATGCTTTTAGCTTTTTGTCGCTCAGTTTGTTTGTGCCAGCCATAAACAGTCCAGAATCAGTTGCGAGTGATACACCGAGTGATATACCGTTCGTTGCTACAGTCGAAAAAAACGCATAAACATACGAACAAAAACAATCGTATCTTACTGATAATAAAAATCAAAATGGAGATTTCACGAAATCATCTAAAAGCATGAAAACACGAAGTTTTTTGCTTCTACAGTATGTTTCATATCTCTAACCATATGATTTAAAAACAAATCACTTCGCACGGGCAGGTTTTGGCACCGCAACAAAGCGCAAGACACGCAGTATACCAGTAAAACTATTCATTCGCGGAATCTGTTAATAAAGCTCGAATTGTGATGACGATCACACATGTTAAAACCTATAATTAATTGCTACTAAAATATTAATGAATTGAAATGGTGTCTCTTTATGGCAATTAACAATACAGGCTCGCGACGATTACTCGTCACGCTAACAGCCCTTTTTGCAGCGCTTTGCGGGCTGTATCTACTCATTGGCGGAGGCTGGCTGGTCGCGATTGGCGGCTCCTGGTACTACCCTATCGCTGGCCTTGTGATGCTCGGCGTCGCCTGGATGCTGTGGCGCAGTAAACGCGCCGCGCTTTGGCTATACGCAGCCCTGCTGCTCGGCACCATGATTTGGGGCGTCTGGGAAGTTGGTTTCGACTTCTGGGCGCTGACTCCGCGCAGCGACATTCTGGTCTTCTTCGGCATCTGGCTGATCCTGCCGTTTGTCTGGCGTCGCCTGGTCATTCCTGCCAGCGGCGCAGTTGCCGCACTGGTGGTCGCACTGCTGATTAGCGGTGGTATCCTGACCTGGGCCGGATTTAACGATCCGCAGGAGATCAACGGCACCTTAAGCGCCGATGCCACACCTGCTGAAGCTATCTCCCCCGTAGCCGATCAGGACTGGCCTGCCTATGGTCGTAATCAGGAAGGTCAACGCTTTTCGCCGCTGAAACAAATTAACGCCGATAACGTCCATAATCTGAAAGAAGCCTGGGTGTTCCGTACTGGCGATGTGAAGCAGCCGAACGATCCGGGTGAAATCACCAATGAAGTGACGCCGATTAAAGTGGGCGACACCCTTTACCTGTGTACCGCTCACCAGCGCCTGTTTGCGCTTGATGCCGCCAGCGGCAAAGAGAAATGGCATTACGATCCTGAGCTGAAAACCAACGAGTCTTTCCAGCACGTAACCTGCCGTGGTGTCTCTTATCATGAAGCCAAAGCAGAAACCGCTTCGCCGGAAGTGATGGCGGATTGCCCGCGTCGTATCATTCTTCCGGTCAATGATGGTCGACTGATTGCGATTAACGCTGAAAACGGCAAACTGTGCGAAACCTTCGCCAATAAAGGCGTGCTCAATCTGCAAAGCAATATGCCAGACACCAAACCGGGTCTGTATGAACCGACTTCGCCACCGATTATCACCGATAAAACCATCGTGATGGCCGGTTCAGTTACCGATAACTTCTCAACCCGCGAAACGTCTGGCGTGATCCGTGGTTTTGATGTCAACACCGGGGAGCTGCTGTGGGCTTTTGATCCCGGCGCGAAAGATCCGAACGCAATCCCGTCTGACGAACACACCTTTACCTTTAACTCGCCAAACTCCTGGGCACCAGCGGCCTATGACGCGAAGCTGGATCTGGTCTATCTGCCGATGGGCGTGACCACGCCGGATATCTGGGGCGGTAACCGCACACCGGAACAGGAACGTTATGCCAGCTCGATTCTGGCGCTGAATGCCACTACCGGGAAACTGGCGTGGAGCTACCAGACCGTTCACCACGACCTGTGGGACATGGATCTTCCGGCACAGCCGACGCTGGCGGACATCACCGTTAATGGTCAGAAAGTGCCAGTTATTTACGCTCCGGCGAAAACCGGCAACATTTTTGTGCTCGATCGTCGTAATGGCGAACTGGTGGTTCCGGCACCGGAAAAACCGGTTCCCCAAGGTGCAGCGAAAGGCGATTACGTAACCCCAACTCAACCGTTTTCTGAACTGAGCTTCCGTCCGACGAAAGATTTGAGCGGTGCGGATATGTGGGGAGCCACCATGTTTGACCAACTGGTGTGCCGCGTGATGTTCCACCAGATGCGCTATGAAGGCATTTTCACCCCGCCATCTGAACAGGGTACGCTGGTCTTCCCGGGTAACCTGGGGATGTTCGAATGGGGCGGGATTTCCGTTGATCCAAATCGTGAAGTGGCGATTGCCAACCCAATGGCACTGCCGTTTGTTTCGAAACTGATCCCGCGTGGTCCTGGCAACCCGATGGAGCAGCCGAAAGATGCCAAAGGCACGGGTACGGAATCCGGCATTCAGCCACAGTACGGTGTACCGTATGGTGTCACGCTCAACCCGTTCCTCTCACCATTTGGTCTGCCATGTAAACAGCCAGCATGGGGTTATATCTCGGCGCTGGATCTGAAAACTAATGAAGTGGTGTGGAAGAAACGTATTGGTACGCCGCAGGACAGTATGCCGTTCCCGATGCCGGTTCCGGTGCCGTTCAATATGGGTATGCCGATGCTGGGCGGGCCAATCTCCACGGCGGGTAACGTGCTGTTTATCGCCGCTACGGCAGATAACTACCTGCGCGCTTACAACATGAGCAACGGTGAAAAACTGTGGCAGGGTCGTTTACCAGCGGGTGGTCAGGCTACGCCAATGACCTATGAAGTGAATGGTAAGCAGTATGTGGTGATCTCCGCAGGCGGTCACGGTTCATTTGGTACGAAGATGGGCGACTATATTGTGGCTTATGCGCTGCCGGATGATGTGAAGTAAGACTTGCTCAGATTGCTGACAACGTGCGCGTTGTTCATGCCGGATGCGGCGTGAACGCCTTATCCAGCCTACAAAATTGTGCAAAATCAATGGATTGCACAGCTAGCGTAGGCCTGATAAGCGTAGCGCATCAGGCAGATTTGCGTTTGTCATCAGTTTAATGCCCGGAGAGATCCGGGCATATTTCCGAATACGGTCTTTTTATACCGTAAACCCTAACATCATCCCCGTATCTTCATGCTCCAGCAGATGGCAGTGCGCCATATAAGCATGTTCTTTCGGTGCATCGTGATTAAACTTCACCAGCACTTCGCTGACATTACCTTCTACCTTAACGGTATCTTTCCAGCCCGCGCGATGAGCCGCTGGCGGTTTGCCATTTTCTGACAAGATACGGAACTGCGTGCCGTGGATATGGAACGGATGCAGCATCATGTCGCCCACGCCAGAGATAACCCAACGTTCGTATTGCCCTTTCGCCGCCGCAAACATCGGCTTGTTCATATCAAACGCCTGACCGTTGATTTTGTTGGCATGGTGGAAATCGAACTTCCCGCCGTGGTTCATATGATTCATATTGCCGTGCCCCATATGGCCCATCATCTGGCTGTGATCCATCCCGGCCATCGCCTGATCGCCATATTTCTCCATTAGCATCTGCATCCCCATCATATCGAGCATCGGGTCCATAGAGAGTTGCAGCTTGCGTACCGTCAGCCCTTCCAGCGAAGGTAACGCAGGCAGGCTACTTAATGTGTCTGGCAAAGCACCGGAGGCACTAATAGCAATCGGCTGAATCCGCATTACCGGATGAGGCTTATCAAACGGCGCAATCGCCATCCCCATCTGGCTGACCGGCAGCGTCACCAGGTCAAAGGGTTTGTTATCGTTAACCTCCACCAGCACTTCAAAACGCTCGCCCATCAGCACCGGCAGTTCGCTCACCTTCACTGGTTCAGGTAGCAGACCACCGTCGCTGGCAATCACATACAGCGGGCGATTGTCGCTGGTGGCGAAATTGAGCGAACGGGCATTACAGCCATTGAGCAAACGCAGGCGCAGCCAACCACGCGGGGCAGCGTGTTGCGGGTAGATTGCACCGTTGGTCAGCAACGTATCGCCAAACCAGCCCACGGCGGCGGTCATCACATCCAGTTGATAATCAATCTGCCCGTCGGCGCTAAATTTCTTATCCTGAACGATCACCGGAACATCATCGATACCCCACTGTTTTGGCAGCATTAATTTCAGGATCTCGTCATCTTCAATCACCACCAGCCCAGCCAGCCCCATCGCCACCTGTCGCCCGGTTTTGCCGTGCTGATGCGGATGGAACCAGCAGGTAGCGGCAGGTTGATCAACGTTCAACGTCACCGAGCGCTTGCCACCTGGCGGAATAATTCCCTGCGGGCCGCCGTCGACTTCACCCGGTACTTCCAGCCCGTGCCAGTGCAACGTTGTCTCTTCCGTCAGTTGGTTGTAGATATCAACCGTTACCGCTTTGCCGCGCTGTAATTTCACCGCCGGCCCCAGCAGATTGCCGTTATAGCCCCAGGTAGTTGCAGTTTTCCCGCCAAAGGTGGACTGGCCTGCGCCAATAGTTAACTGAATGCGATTACGGGCATCGGTCGTGAGCAAATCAGGGATCGGTAACGTTGGGCGTTCTGCCGCAAATACTGCGCGGCTCCACAGCGGCAAAGCCGAAGCCACACCCAGCGCGACGGAATATTTTAAGAAATCACGACGTTGCATAGTTATTTCCTTATTCTTAAGCAGGCGAAACAAAATCAAACGTTGAGCATAGTCCTTCCCCTTACGGGAAGGTCAAGCCGCAGACACAATTTAATCGACAATAATGGTCGTCGCCTCGCTCGCAGTGTGCTAACGTTTATCTTCTTTAAGCCCCTGGTAGAAGCAATGAAGACGTTTTTCAGAACAGTGTTATTCGGCAGCCTGATGGCCGTCTGCGCAAACAGTTACGCGCTCAGCGAGTCTGAAGCCGAAGATATGGCCGATTTAACGGCAGTTTTTGTCTTTCTGAAGAACGATTGTGGTTACCAGAACTTACCTAACGGGCAAATTCGTCGCGCACTGGTCTTTTTCGCTCAGCAAAACCAGTGGGACCTCAGTAATTACGACACCTTCGACATGAAAGCCCTCGGTGAAGACAGCTACCGCGATCTCAGCGGCATTGGCATTCCCGTCGCTAAAAAATGCAAAGCCCTGGCCCGCGATTCCTTAAGCCTGCTTGCCTACGTCAAATAATCCCTGATACCTTTTTGTAGAAATATTGACCGTGCATCCGCGGTCAATGTTAGCTATTATGTTGCGCCCTTTTTTTACGGGTGTTAACAAAGGAGGTATCAACCCATGGCCGAAAAAAAACAGTGGCATGAAACGCTACACGACCAGTTTGGGCAGTACTTTGCGGTAGATAACGTTCTGTATCATGAAAAGACCGATCACCAGGATCTGATCATTTTTGAGAACGCTGCATTTGGTCGCGTAATGGCGCTGGATGGCGTAGTACAAACCACCGAGCGCGACGAGTTTATCTATCATGAGATGATGACCCATGTTCCGCTACTGGCCCATGGTCACGCGAAACATGTGCTGATTATCGGCGGCGGCGACGGTGCCATGCTGCGTGAAGTAACCCGACATAAAAACGTTGAGTCAATCACGATGGTGGAAATCGATGCGGGTGTCGTATCGTTCTGCCGTCAGTATCTACCCAACCATAACGCCGGTAGCTACGACGATCCGCGCTTTAAGCTGGTGATCGACGATGGCGTCAATTTCGTTAATCAAACCAGCCAGACCTTTGATGTCATTATCTCCGACTGCACCGATCCTATCGGTCCCGGCGAAAGCCTTTTCACTTCGGCATTTTATGAAGGCTGCAAACGTTGCCTGAATCCTGGCGGTATCTTCGTCGCACAAAACGGCGTCTGCTTTTTACAGCAGGAAGAAGCCATCGACAGCCATCGCAAACTCAGCCATTACTTCAGCGACGTTGGCTTTTATCAGGCGGCGATCCCGACCTATTACGGCGGTATCATGACTTTTGCATGGGCGACAGATAACGACGCCTTACGCCATCTCTCAACCGAAATTATTCAGGCGCGTTTTCTCGCCTCTGGCCTGAAATGCCGTTATTACAATCCGGCAATCCATACGGCAGCTTTTGCCTTACCTCAGTATCTGCAAGACGCACTGGCTTCACAGCCGTCCTAAGGAGAAGATAAGAAATTGAAAAAACTGAAACTGCATGGCTTTAATAATCTGACCAAAAGTCTGAGTTTTTGTATTTACGATATCTGCTACGCCAAAACTGCCGAAGAGCGCGACGGTTATATTGCTTATATCGATGAACTCTATAATGCCAACCGTCTGACCGAAATCCTGTCAGAAACCTGTTCCATTATCGGGGCTAATATTCTTAACATCGCCCGCCAGGATTACGAACCACAGGGTGCCAGCGTCACTATTCTGGTGAGTGAAGAACCGGTTGACCCGAAACTCATCGACAAAACAGAACACCCCGGCCCACTGCCAGAAACGGTCGTTGCCCATCTTGATAAAAGTCATATTTGCGTACATACCTACCCGGAAAGTCATCCTGAAGGCGGTTTATGTACCTTCCGCGCCGATATTGAAGTCTCTACCTGCGGCGTGATTTCTCCGCTGAAGGCGCTGAATTACCTGATCCACCAGCTTGAGTCCGATATCGTAACCATTGATTATCGCGTGCGCGGTTTTACCCGCGACATTAACGGTATGAAGCACTTTATCGACCATGAGATTAATTCGATTCAGAACTTTATGTCTGACGATATGAAGGCGCTGTATGACATGGTGGATGTGAACGTCTATCAGGAAAATATCTTCCATACCAAGATGTTGCTTAAAGAGTTCGACCTTAAGCACTACATGTTCCACACCAAACCGGAAGACTTAACCGACAGCGAGCGCCAGGAAATTACCGCTGCGCTGTGGAAAGAAATGCGCGAGATTTATTACGGGCGCAATATGCCAGCTGTTTAACGGCTCTGGCGGAGCTCCCAGGCTCCGCCAGATTTATTTACTTCTGCTGCACGAAATTGCGGTAAGCCGCCACGACCTGCAGAAAATCCTCAACGCCGCATAGCGACAGGCTTTCTTCGTCGTAGTAGTTCATCCCCTCTTCCATTTCATCGCCAGCGAATTCCAGTTGATTGGCGCGAACCATCACCTCTTCACCGTCCATCCACAGGGTGTATTCATGCCCTGCCCGTTGCCAGGACCGTTCGCTACCTTTCAGTGCGTGCGCTGCTTGTTCCACTTCATCAAGCAAGGCCAGGTTTTCTTTCACCTCTTCATTAAACCAGTGCCCGACCACTTCATGCCCCATGGACATACGCACCTTTACCACTCCGGTAATATCGCGCAGAAATTCGTAATCCATAGTGTGTTCCTCTGCTCCCGGCAATGCACCGAAATCGCATTGCGCCATTGATGTAATTATCGCAGCCTTACCGGAGAAAAACAGCGGAACGGCGATGGTTTAGAAATAAAAAAATGCCCGGGAATCTCATTCACCGGGCATTGTGTCGTTTATGCGCAGCGCGTGCGCTGACTTTTTAAACCGCAGTCTGGAAAATCACCCCATCGGCTTTCTCGGTGTACTGAGAAAGCTGGTTGAAGTTCAGATAACGGTAAGTATCAACGGCTGTTTTATCTACCTGCGCCACGTAGGTCTGGTACTCTTCCGGCGTCGGCAGTTTGCCAATCAGCGCCGCAACAGCCGCCAGTTCCGCAGAAGCCAGGAAGACATTCGCGCCAGTACCCAGACGGTTCGGGAAGTTACGGGTAGAGGTGGAAACCACCGTTGCACCGTCCGCCACACGCGCCTGGTTACCCATACACAGGGAACAGCCAGGGATCTCGATACGCGCACCACTCTTACCGAAGACGCTGTAGTAGCCTTCTTCGGTCAACTGTGCGGCGTCCATACGGGTTGGCGGTGCCACCCACAGGCGGGTCGGCAACTGACCTTTATGCGCATCCAGCAGTTTACCCGCAGCACGGAAGTGACCGATGTTGGTCATGCAGGAACCGATAAACACTTCGTCGATCTTCTCACCCTGTACCGCAGACAGCGGACGCGCGTCATCCGGGTCGTTCGGAGCACACAGGATTGGCTCTTTAATATCCGCCAGATCGATGTCGATCACTGCCGCGTATTCCGCATCTGCATCGGCTTCCAGCAGCTCAGGATTCGCCAGCCATTTTTCCATGCCCTGAATACGACGTTCCAGGGTACGACGATCGCCGTAACCTTCCGCGATCATCCACTTCAGCAGGACGATGTTAGAGTTCAGGTATTCGATGATCGGTTCTTTGTTCAGCTTGATGGTACAACCAGCGGCAGAACGCTCGGCGGACGCATCGGTTAGCTCAAAGGCCTGCTCAACTTTCAGATCCGGCAGACCTTCAATTTCCAGGATGCGGCCAGAGAAGATGTTTTTCTTGCCTTTCTTCTCAACGGTCAGCAGACCTTGTTTGATCGCATACAGCGGAATAGCGTGTACCAGATCGCGCAGGGTGATGCCCGGCTGCATTTTGCCTTTGAAGCGCACCAGAACGGATTCCGGCATATCAAGCGGCATTACGCCAGTTGCGGCAGCAAACGCCACCAGACCAGAACCCGCCGGGAAAGAGATACCGATCGGGAAACGGGTATGGGAGTCACCACCGGTACCGACGGTATCCGGCAGCAGCATACGGTTCAGCCAGGAGTGAATGACGCCGTCACCCGGACGCAGCGACACACCGCCACGGTTCATAATGAAGTCCGGCAGCGTGTGGTGCGTGTTCACGTCAACTGGCTTCGGATACGCCGCGGTGTGGCAGAAAGACTGCATCACCAGGTCAGCCGAGAAGCCCAGGCACGCCAGGTCTTTCAGTTCATCACGGGTCATCGGGCCGGTGGTGTCCTGGGAACCTACAGAAGTCATTTTCGGTTCACAGTACGCGCCCGGACGAATGCCTTTCACGCCACAGGCACGGCCTACCATTTTTTGCGCCAGCGAGAAGCCGCGATCGCTCTCAGCGACATCTTTCGCCTGACGGAACACATCACTGTGCGGCAGACCAAGTGCTTCACGCGCTTTGGTGGTCAGGCCACGCCCGATAATCAGCGGAATACGGCCACCAGCACGCACTTCATCAATCAGCACGTCGGTTTTCAGTTCGAAGGTCGCCAGCAGTTCGCCGGTTTCGTGGTTACGCACTTCACCTTTGTACGGGTAAACGTCAATCACGTCGCCCATGTTCAGGTTAGAGACGTCGACTTCGATTGGCAGTGCACCCGCGTCTTCCATCGTGTTAAAGAAGATGGGTGCAATTTTACCGCCGAGGCACAAACCACCGCCGCGTTTGTTCGGCACATGTGGAATATCATCGCCCATAAACCACAGAACGGAGTTAGTGGCGGATTTACGCGAAGAACCCGTACCCACAACGTCACCGACGTACGCCAGCGGGAAACCTTTCTGTTGCAGAGCTTCGATTTGCTTGATCGGACCAACAACACCAGGCTGGTCTGGCTCAATACCTTCACGGGCGTTTTTCAGCATCGCCAGCGCGTGCAGTGGGATATCCGGGCGTGACCACGCATCCGGTGCCGGAGAAAGGTCATCGGTGTTAGTTTCGCCAGTGACTTTGAAGACAGTAACGGTCAGTTTTTCAGCCAGCGCCGGGCGATTCAGGAACCATTCGGCATCCGCCCAGGACTGCATAACCTGCTTCGCATATTCGTTGCCTGCTTTCGCTTTCTCTTCTACGTCATAGAAGTTATCGAACATCAGCAGCGTGTGAGAAAGTGCTTTGGCAGCAATAGGTGCCAGTTTGGCATCATCCAGCGCGTCGATCAGCGGATGAATGTTGTAACCACCCTGCATGGTGCCCAGCAGTTCGATGGCTTTTTCCGGAGTCAGCAGAGGGGATTTGGCTTCGCCTTTCGCGATAGCAGCCAGGAAGCCTGCTTTGACATAGGCGGCTTCATCGACGCCTGGGGGAACACGGTTGGTTAACAGATCTAACAGGAATTCTTCTTCGCCCGCGGGCGGGTTTTTCAGCAGCTCTACAAGTGCGGCCATTTGGTTTGCATCCAGGGGTTTGGGCGCAATCCCCTCAGCGGCACGCTCAGCTACGTGCTTACGGTATTCTTCTAGCACGACGGTTCTCCTCGCTCTCATTGTCATAGTGCGGCAGGCGATTCTCTTCACGCTCCTGTGAGACAGCAGTTTGTAGGGTAAATGCCCAGTACCGCAACGGGCAGAATAGCAGGATTTTGACGAGGTGTTAATCTGTTTACAAAAAAGCAACATAAAAAAGTGGCTGAATCGTTAAGGATGGTCTAGAGATTGTTTCCCTCCGTAAAAACTTCGTTAATTCGCATGGTGATAATCACCTTTCTCAACGAATCCCAAGATTAGTCAAAATTTAAACTACCGCCTCTTTATACTCGGATTCACAGCACCTGCGGGTGGCAGTTCGCCGACCATTGCGATTTCCTTGAGATCCGAATTATGAAAATGACTTTGCCGTTTAAACCCCATGTGCTGGCGCTAATTTGCAGTGCCGGGCTTTGTGCCGCCTCTACCGGGCTATATATAAAAAGCCGCACAGTGGAAGCGCCTGTGGAACCGCAATCGACACAACTGGCTGTGTCTGACGCTGCCGCGGTTACGTTTCCTGCAACGGTTTCCGCACCTCCCGTAACACCCGCCGTCGTCAAATCCGCATTCAGCACTGCACAAATAGATCAATGGGTCGCGCCCGTCGCGCTGTATCCCGACGCCCTACTTTCGCAGGTGCTGATGGCATCAACCTATCCGACAAACGTTGCTCAAGCAGTGCAATGGTCGCACGATAATCCACTTAAACAAGGCGATGCTGCTATTCAGGCGGTATCTGACCAGCCGTGGGACGCCAGCGTTAAATCACTGGTGGCCTTTCCACAATTGATGGCATTGATGGGCGAAAACCCGCAATGGGTGCAAAACCTGGGCGATGCTTTTCTGGCCCAGCCGCAGGACGTGATGGACTCGGTACAGCGATTGCGGCAACTGGCGCAACAAACCGGCTCGCTGAAGTCATCAACCGAACAGAAAGTTATTACCACAACGAAGAAAGCTGTACCGGTAAAACAGACAGTCACGGTACCCGTCATACCATCCAATACAGTTTTAACTGCCAACCCCGTCATTACAGAGCCGGCAACAACCGTCATTTCCATTGAGCCCGCCAATCCTGATGTGGTCTATATTCCCAACTACAACCCAACCGTGGTTTACGGGAACTGGGCCAATACTGCGTATCCGCCGGTTTATCTGCCACCACCAGCCGGAGAACCGTTTGTTGACAGCTTTGTACGCGGATTCGGCTATAGCATGGGCGTTGCTACCACGTACGCACTATTCAGCAGCATCGACTGGGACGACGACGATCATGACCATCATCATCATGACAATGATGATTATCATCACCACGATGGCGGTCATCGTGACGGTAATGGCTGGCAACACAACGGCGACAACATCAATATCGACGTCAACAATTTCAACCGTATCACCGGTGAGCATCTTACTGATAAGAATATGGCATGGCGGCACAATCCAAACTACCGTAATGGTGTGCCCTATCATGATCAGGATATGGCAAAGCGGTTTCATCAAACCGATGTCAACGGCGGAATGAGCGCCACGCAATTACCTGCCCCAACGCGCGACAGCCAGCGTCAGGCGGCAGCAAATCAGTTTCAGCAACGAACACACGCCGCACCAGTCATTACACGAGATACCCAACGTCAGGCAGCGGCACAGCGGTTTAATGAAGCTGAACACTATGGGAGCTATGACGACTTCCACGACTTCAGCCGTCGCCAACCACTGACCCAGCAACAAAAGGACGCCGCTCGTCAGCGTTATCAGTCCGCCTCGCCTGAGCAGCGCCAGGCAGTTCGCGAGAGAATGCAGACTAACCCGAAGATCCAGCAGCGAAGAGAGGCAGCGCGTGAGCGCATTCAGTCCGCCTCGCCTGAGCAGCGCCAGGCGGTTCGCGAGAAAATGCAGACTAACCCGCAGAACCAGCAGCGAAGAGACGCAGCGCGTGAGCGTATTCAGTCCGCATCACCAGAGCAGCGCCAGGTGTTTAAGGAAAAAGTACAGCAGCGCCCACTGAATCAACAGCAACGTGATAACGCCCGCCAGCGTGTTCAATCGGCATCACCTGAACAACGTCAGGTTTTTCGGGAGAAAGTTCAGGAGAGCCGCCCACAACGTCTAAACGACAGTAACCATACTGTCAGGCTGAATAACGAGCAACGGTCAGCAGTACGCGAACGTCTCTCTGAACGTGGAGCAAGAAGACTGGAAAGGTAAATTGCAGACGTAAAAAAAGCGGCGTGGTTAGCCGCTTTTTTAATTGCCGGATGTTCCGGCAAACGAAAAATTACTTCTTCTTCGCTTTCGGGTTCGGCAGGTCGGTAATGCTACCTTCGAACACTTCTGCCGCCAGGCCCACAGACTCGTGCAGAGTCGGGTGCGCGTGGATGGTCAGTGCGATGTCTTCAGCATCACAACCCATTTCGATTGCCAGGCCGATTTCACCCAGCAGCTCGCCGCCGTTAGTACCGACAATCGCACCACCGATCACACGGTGAGATTCTTTGTCGAAAATCAGCTTGGTCATACCGTCTGCGCAGTCGGAAGCGATAGCACGACCAGAAGCAGCCCACGGGAAGGTGGCGGTTTCATAGCTGATGCCTTTCTCTTTCGCTTCTTTCTCAGTCAGACCCACCCATGCAACTTCTGGTTCGGTATAGGCGATGGACGGGATAACTTTCGGATCGAAGTAGTGTTTCTTACCGGCGATAACTTCAGCGGCAACGTGACCTTCGTGAACACCTTTGTGTGCCAGCATCGGTTGACCGACGATATCGCCGATAGCAAAGATGTGCGGTACGTTGGTACGCAGCTGTTTGTCAACGCGGATGAAACCACGGTCGTCAACTTCCACGCCTGCTTTGCCTGCGTCGAGGTTTTTACCGTTCGGCACACGACCAATCGCTACCAGCACGGCGTCGTAACGCTGCGGTTCAGCGGGTGCTTTTTTGCCTTCCATCGTCACATAAATGCCGTCTTCTTTCGCTTCAACGGCGGTAACTTTGGTTTCCAGCATCAGGTTGAATTTCTTGCTGATACGCTTGGTGAAGACTTTAACGATGTCTTTGTCAGCTGCCGGGATAACCTGGTCGAACATTTCAACCACGTCAATCTGTGAACCCAGCGCGTGGTAAACGGTGCCCATTTCCAGACCGATGATACCGCCACCCATTACCAGCAGGCGTTCTGGTACTTCTTTCAGTTCCAGCGCGTCAGTGGAGTCCCAGATACGCGGATCTTCATGCGGAATAAACGGCAGTTGGATCGGGCGAGAACCCGCTGCAATGATCGCGTTGTCGAAGTTGATCACGGTTTTGCCGTTCTCACCTTCAACTTCCAGGGTGTTAGCCCCGGTGAATTTACCCAGACCGTTGACCACTTTGACTTTGCGGCCTTTCGCCATACCAGCCAGACCACCGGTCAGCTGATTGATCACTTTCTCTTTCCAGGTACGAATCTTGTCGATATCGGTTTTCGGTTCGCCGAAGACGATACCGTGTTCAGCCAGCGCTTTGGCTTCTTCGATAACTTTTGCTACGTGCAGCAGTGCTTTAGAAGGGATACAGCCGACGTTCAGGCAAACACCGCCAAGGGTGTTGTAACGTTCTACGATTACGGTTTCCAGACCTAAATCAGCGCAACGGAAGGCAGCGGAGTAACCTGCGGGGCCTGCCCCAAGTACCACGACCTGAGTTTTGATTTCAGTACTCATCATGACCTCTATATATTTATCTCCGGCGGTCATACCCGTCGTCTTTCAGGCCGCAGCGGCGTTAGCTTCACGCCCTCACCCCAGTCACTTACTTATGTAAGCTCCTGGGGATTCTGGCGCTTGCTACCTTGCTGCACCCAGAAATCCATAGGGTATGTGAAGTAATACCCTAACCACCACCGGGTCGTTCTATCCGTCGGTATTTTACAAAATTGTTAACAATTTTTAAACAACAAACGGCAACCGATTTGTCTATTCGCTAATAACCTCAATACATTCATGAGATTACCAGAAAAAAGCCGGCCGTTGGGCCGGCTCTTTTACTTACATCACCAGACGGCGAATGTCAGACAGCGTGTTGTTAATGATGGTAATGAAACGGGCACCATCAGCACCGTCGATCACGCGGTGGTCGAAGGAGAGAGAAATCGGCAGCATCAGACGCGGCACGAACTCTTTACCATTCCACACCGGCTCCATCGCGGACTTGGAAACGCCGAGGATAGCCACTTCCGGCGCGTTCACAATCGGCGCGAAGTGGGTAGTACCCAGGCCGCCGATGCTGGAGATGGTGAAGCAACCGCCCTGCATTTCGCCCGCAGTCAGCTTACCGTCACGCGCTTTCTTAGAAATAGTCATCAGCTCGCGAGACAGCTCGATGATGCCTTTCTTGTTGACGTCTTTGAATACCGGAACAACCAGACCGTTCGGGGTATCCACCGCCACACCGATGTTGATGTATTTCTTCAGGGTCAGACGCTGACCGTCTTCCGACAGCGAACTATTGAAGCGAGGCATCTGCTCAAGAGCTGCAGCAACGGCTTTCATGATGAAGACAACCGGGGTGATCTTCACATCCAGCTTACGTTTCGCCGCTTCTTCGTTCTGCTGTTTACGGAACGCTTCCAACTCGGTGATATCGGTTTTGTCGAAGTGAGTAACATGCGGGATCATTACCCAGTTACGGCTCAGGTTCGCACCAGAGATTTTCTGGATGCGGCCCAGTTCCACTTCTTCGATTTCACCAAACTTGCTGAAGTCCACCTTCGGCCACGGCAGCATGCCAGGGATACCACCGCCAGTCGCTGCCGGAGCTGCTTCTGCACGTTTGATAGCTTCTTTCACGTAAGCCTGAACGTCTTCGCGCAGGATACGACCTTTACGGCCAGTGCCCTTCACTTTCGCAAGGTTAACACCAAACTCGCGTGCCAGACGGCGGATCAGCGGAGTCGCGTGAACGTAAGCGTCATTTTCAGCAAATTCAGATTTGCCTTCAGCTTTCGCAGCCGGTGCTGCTGCCGGGGCTTCAGCTTTTGCTGCCGGTGCCGGCGCTGCCGCTTCCTGTTTCGCAGGAGCTGCCGCAGGCGCTGCGCCTTCAACTTCGAAGATCATAATCAGCGAGCCAGTTTTCACTTTATCGCCAACGTTGACTTTCAGTTCCTTCACGACGCCTGCAAACGGCGCCGGAACTTCCATAGAAGCTTTGTCGCCTTCTACGGTGATCAGTGACTGTTCAGCGGCAACTTTGTCGCCCACTTTCACCATCACTTCAGTCACTTCAACTTCGTCACCGCCGATATCCGGAACGTTAACTTCTTTCACGCCAGCCGCTGGTGCAGGGGCCGCTGCCGGAGCTGCTTCCTGTTTAGCGGCCGGAGCTGCCGCGCCTGCTTCACCCGCGACTTCGAAGACCATAATCAGCGAGCCGGTAGACACTTTGTCACCCACGTTCACTTTGATCTCTTTCACGGTGCCAGCAAACGGAGCCGGAACTTCCATAGAAGCCTTGTCGCCTTCTACGGTGATCAGCGACTGTTCAGCTTCAACTTTATCGCCAACTTTCACCAGGATTTCGGTCACTTCAACTTCGTCGCTGCCGATATCCGGAACGTTAACGTCTTTTGCCGCCGCAGCCGCTGGTGCTGCTGCCGGAGCTGCTTCTTTCTTCTCTTCTGCCTGAGCAGGTGCAGCGTCTGCTGCACCGTCGGCGGAATCGAAAATCATAATCAGTGCGCCGGTCTGGGTTTTATCGCCAACAGAGACTTTGATCTCTTTAACGATACCCGCCTGCGGAGACGGAACTTCCATAGAGGCTTTGTCGCCTTCTACGGTGATCAGCGACTGTTCGGCTTCAACTTTGTCGCCCACTTTGACCAGGATCTCGGTGATTTCAACTTCATCAGCCCCGATGTCCGGTACTTTGATTTCGATAGCCATTATTCTTTTACCTCTTACGCCAGACGCGGGTTAACTTTATCTGCATCGATGTTGAATTTGGCGATTGCGTCAGCAACCACTTTCTTATCGATTTCGCCACGTTTAGCCAGTTCGCCCAGCGCCGCAACCACGACATAAGAAGCATCAACTTCGAAGTGGTGACGCAGGTTCTCACGGCTGTCGGAACGACCGAAGCCATCAGTACCCAGTACGCGGTAGTCGTCAGCCGGTACGTAAGTACGGACCTGCTCAGCGAACAGTTTCATATAGTCGGTAGATGCCACTGCCGGAGCGTCGTTCATCACCTGAGCGATATACGGAACGCGCGGAGTTTCCAGCGGGTGCAGCATGTTCCAGCGTTCACAATCCTGACCATCACGCGCCAGCTCGGTGAAGGAGGTCACGCTATAAACGTCAGAACCTACGCCGTAATCTTTCGCCAGGATCTCAGCTGCTTCACGGACGTGACGCAGGATAGAACCGGAGCCGAGCAGCTGAACTTTACCTTTGCTACCTTCAATAGTTTCGAGTTTGTAGATACCTTTACGGATACCTTCCTCAGCACCTTCCGGCATTGCCGGCATGTGGTAGTTTTCGTTCAGCGTAGTGATGTAGTAGTAAACGTTCTCTTGTTTTTCACCGTACATACGCTCCAGACCGTCATGCATGATGACAGCAACTTCGTAAGCGTAAGCCGGGTCGTAAGAGATACAGTTCGGGATAGTCAGCGACTGAATGTGGCTGTGACCATCTTCGTGCTGCAGACCTTCGCCGTTCAGGGTGGTACGACCGGAAGTACCGCCGATCAGGAAGCCACGCGCTTGCTGGTCGCCAGCCGCCCAGCACAGATCGCCAATACGCTGGAAGCCGAACATCGAGTAATAGATGTAGAACGGGATCATCGGCAGATTGTTGGTGCTGTAAGAGGTCGCCGCTGCCAGCCAGGAACAACCTGCGCCCAGCTCGTTGATCCCTTCCTGCAGAATCTGACCTTTCTCGTCTTCTTTATAGTAAGCAACCTGCTCGCGGTCCTGCGGGGTGTACTGCTGACCGTTCGGGCTGTAAATACCAATCTGACGGAACAGACCTTCCATACCGAAAGTACGCGCTTCGTCGGCGATGATCGGTACCAGACGATCTTTGATCGACTTGTTCTTCAGCATCACGTTCAGAGCACGAACGAAAGCGATAGTGGTAGAGATCTCTTTGCTCTGCTCTTCCAACAGCGCGCCGAAGTCTTGCAGGCTCGGCAGCTCAAGCTTCTCGGTGAAGTTCGGCTGACGGCTTGGCAGATAACCGTGCAGTTTCTGACGCTGAGCGTGCAGATAGGTATGCTCTTCAGAACCTTCCGGGAAGGTGATGTACGGCAGTTTTTCGATATCTGCATCAGACACCGGCACATTGAAACGGTCGCGGATATGACGCACACCGTCCATGTTCATTTTCTTAACCTGGTGCGCGATGTTTTTACCTTCAGCCGCGTCGCCCATGCCGTAACCTTTAATGGTATGAGCAAGGATTACTGTCGCTTTGCCTTTGGTTTCCTGCGCTTTCTTGAATGCAGCGTAGATTTTCTTCGGATCGTGACCACCACGGTTCAGTGCCCAGATCTGCTCGTCAGTCCAGTCTGCAACCAGTGCTGCGGTTTCAGGATATTTACCGAAGAAGTGTTCACGAACGTACGCACCATCTTTCGATTTGAAGGTCTGGTAGTCGCCGTCAACGGTTTCGTTCATCAGCTGGATCAGTTTACCGCTGGTATCCTTACGCAGCAGTTCATCCCAACGGCTACCCCACATCACTTTGATCACGTTCCAGCCAGCACCTTCGAAGATGCCTTCCAGTTCGTTGATGATCTTGCCGTTACCGGTGACCGGGCCGTCAAGACGCTGCAGGTTACAGTTGATAACGAAGACCAGGTTATCCAGTTTTTCACGGGTAGCGATGGTGATCGCACCTTTGGATTCCGGTTCGTCCATTTCACCGTCACCGAGGAACGCGTAAACGGTTTGTTTAGAGGTATCTTTCAGGCCACGGTGTTCCAGATATTTCAGGAATTTAGCCTGGTAAATAGCACCAATCGGACCCAGACCCATAGATACGGTCGGGAACTGCCAGAATTCCGGCATCAGTTTCGGGTGCGGATAGGAAGAGAGGCCATTGCCGTGAACTTCCTGACGGAAGTTATCCAGCTGCTCCTGAGTCAGACGACCTTCCAGGAAAGCACGAGCGTACACGCCCGGGGAGATGTGGCCCTGGAAGTAAACCAGGTCGCCGCCATCCTGCTCGTTGCGTGCACGGAAGAAGTGGTTAAAGCACACATCATAAATGGTTGCGGAAGACTGGAAGGACGCCATATGGCCGCCCAGTTCGAGGTCTTTTTTCGACGCACGCAGCACCGTCATGATGGCGTTCCAGCGGATAGCTGAACGAATACGGCGTTCCAGTTCCAGATTACCCGGATACTCCGGTTGTTCTTCAACGGGGATGGTGTTGATGTAGTTGCTGATACCTGTGCCTGCGGCTACGTTTACACCGCCTTTGCGGGCTTCAGCAAGCAGTTGGTCGATCAGATACTGAGCACGCTCAACACCTTCTTCACGGATGACCGATTCGATCGCCTGGAGCCAGTCGCGAGTTTCGATCGGATCCACGTCATTTGGGAAACGTTCTGACATGGGTTATTCCTTATCTATCTAATAACGTTGAGTTTTCTGGAACCTGTCCCATTGAACTCTCGCCGGAAAGCTCAATAAGACAGGTTCTACGTTTAGTTGCCGCGCTTTTATATGCGCTTGATTTACAACATCTTCTGGATAATTTTTACCAGAAAAATCACTAATTCTTTCGTTGCTCCAGACGACGCAGAGAACGCTCACGGCGGCTCTCTTCACGACTTCTGTCGAGCAAAATTTCTTCGATAAAGGCCAGATGGCGATGCGATGCTTCGCGCGCTTCTTCCGGCTTACCGGCCATAATCGCTTCAAATATGCGGGTGCGGTGACTACTCACCAGCGGCAGCATCTCGCGACGCGAATAGAGCAATTCGAAGTTCTGGCGGACATTCTGGGCCAACATCGGCTCCATACACCTTAGCAGATGAAGCAGAACCACATTGTGGGCCGCTTCGGTGACGGCAATCTGATACTGGAGTACGGCGTTTGATTCCGCGTCCAGATCGCCAGACTGCTGCGCCAGCTCTATGGCGTGGTGGAGTTCACGGATGCGTTCCTTGTCTTCATCGGTACTACGCAGCGCGGCGTAATAAGCGGCGATACCTTCCAGGGCGTGTCGTGTTTCGAGCAAGTCATACTGTGACTCAGGATGGTCGGAGAGCAGCTCCACCAGCGGATCGCTGAAGCTTTGCCATAGGCTGCTCTGGACAAAAGTGCCGCCACCCTGGCGACGAAGCAACAAGCCCTTCGCTTCGAGACGTTGAATCGCCTCACGCAAGGAGGGACGGGAGACGTCAAACTGTTTTGCCAGTTCGCGTTCCGGTGGGAGTTTTTCGCCCGGGCGGAGAGTGCCTTCGAGGATCAAAAACTCCAGTTGCTGCTCAATCACATCGGAGAGTTTTGGTTGGCGGATTTTGCTGTAGGCCATGAGTTCCTGTCTTAAGCCACTTGCCGAAGTCAATTGGTCTTACCAATTTCATGTCTGTGACGCTAAAGTAACAAAGTATTCACCTTATGTCCATACAGGTTTTGATTGAAATCATGAAACTGTGCACATTTTAACAACTTGACATATATAACGTTTCAAAGTTGTAACTATGCACAAATGTAGACTTTACGTAGGAAAGGAGTTTTTTAACGATTATTAAACTATAAAAATCCGAATTGAACCGATTCACTTACCAATTTTGTGATTTTTAATTCAATTAAAACGAATTTAAATTCATTCTACATATTGAGAGGGGTTGAGGCTGAGCTTTACAAACGGTTTCTTTTTAAGCAACTCATCTTCAACCATGCATAAAGCGGGTGCATTCGCTGCCGCATACCATTATTCTTGATCTTACGGAAGTCTTTTTGTAACAATTCAAACTTCTTTGATGTAAACAAATTAATACAACAAACGGAATTGCAAACTTACACACGCATCACTGCGTAGATCAAAAAAACAACCACCGCACGAGGTTTCATGATGGAAGGTCAACAGCACGGCGAGCAGCTAAAGCGCGGCCTTAAAAACCGCCATATTCAGCTTATCGCGCTGGGTGGCGCGATAGGGACCGGGTTATTCCTGGGTAGCGCCTCCGTAATACAGTCCGCAGGGCCAGGGATTATCCTGGGTTACGCCATTGCTGGTTTTATCGCCTTTCTGATCATGCGTCAGCTGGGTGAAATGGTGGTCGAAGAACCTGTCGCAGGCTCCTTTAGCCACTTTGCTTATAAATACTGGGGCAGTTTTGCCGGTTTCGCCTCTGGCTGGAACTACTGGGTACTGTACGTTTTAGTTGCCATGGCTGAGCTGACTGCCGTGGGTAAATACATTCAGTTCTGGTATCCGGAAATCCCCACCTGGGTTTCTGCCGCCGTATTCTTTGTGGTGATTAACGCCATCAACCTGACCAACGTTAAAGTGTTTGGCGAGATGGAGTTCTGGTTTGCCATTATCAAAGTTATCGCGGTGGTAGCGATGATCATCTTCGGCGGCTGGCTGCTATTCAGTGGCAACGGCGGCCCGCAGGCGACCGTTAGCAACCTGTGGGATCAGGGTGGTTTCCTGCCGCACGGCTTCACCGGGCTGGTGATGATGATGGCGATTATCATGTTCTCGTTCGGTGGTCTGGAACTGGTGGGGATCACCGCAGCAGAAGCTGATAACCCGGAGCAAAGTATACCGAAAGCAACTAACCAGGTTATCTACCGCATCCTGATTTTCTATATTGGTTCGTTAGCCGTTCTGCTCTCACTGATGCCGTGGACCCGCGTTACCGCCGATACCAGTCCGTTTGTGCTGATCTTCCACGAGTTAGGCGATACCTTTGTGGCGAATGCGCTGAACATCGTGGTACTGACTGCGGCGCTCTCCGTGTACAACAGCTGCGTATATTGCAACAGCCGTATGCTGTTTGGTCTGGCACAACAGGGTAATGCGCCAAAAGCGCTGGCGTCTGTCGATAAACGTGGTGTACCAGTAAATACCATTCTGGTGTCTGCACTGGTAACGGCGTTGTGCGTACTGATTAACTACCTTGCCCCAGAGTCCGCTTTCGGACTGTTAATGGCGCTGGTGGTATCTGCACTGGTAATCAACTGGGCGATGATTAGCCTGGCGCATATGAAATTCCGTCGCGCCAAGCAGGAACAAGGCGTGGTAACTCGCTTCCCTGCTCTGCTTTATCCGCTGGGTAACTGGATCTGCCTGCTGTTTATGGCGGCGGTACTGGTGATTATGCTGATGACCCCAGGAATGGCGATTTCGGTATACCTGATCCCGGTATGGCTGATCGTGTTAGGTATCGGCTATCTGTTTAAAGAGAAAACCGCCAAAGCCGTAAAAGCGCATTAATCTCTCTACGCCCTCACCCGTACAGGGTGAGGGCAATAATCTTTACACCAACGCCCCGTAAATCGTCAGTAGTGCAATCACCACCACGACCACGAACGAGGTTTTCTTCGCCATTGAAACCGCTGCCTTCGGCGTCTCCACCTTATCGACATGCGGTTCACGCGCCAGAGAGAACTGCGCCAGACGCGTTAACACCTGATACTGCGAAGTATGGAAATCACCCAGCGAAGCAAACCAGGCCGGTAACGCTTTCTCACCATGACCGATCAAGGCATATACCACACCCGCAAGACGAACCGGCACCCAATCCAGTACATGAAGCACGGCATCAATGCCGGACTGTAAACGATGATGCGGCGTCTGATATCGCGCCAGCCAGTATTGCCATGCACGCAAAAACGCATACCCCATCAGCGTAACGGGTCCCCAGGTTCCCCCCACAATCAGCCAGAACAGCGGTGCAAGATAAAAACGAAAGTTAATCCACAGCAATGCATTTTGCAGCTCACGCAAATACTCACGTTCGTCGCAGCCTGCCGGGACGCCGTGAATCATGGTGAGTTCGCCAGCCATCGTGGCACGGGCATGGCTATCATTACGTGAAGCAGCTGTCAGATAAGCATGATAATGAAGACGAACTTTACCTGCGCCAATACACAGCAAACCAATCAGCAGCCACACCAGTAGCGTGGGAACGTTGAACAATACTCCCTGCAATGCGCGTAACAGTAAAAAAGTCACGCCCATCGCAATAATGGTCATGCCTAACGTGCGCCCGAGAGAAAAATGTTTCACCCGCCGAAAGAACGCTTCAAGACGATGATCAAGCTGCCAGTGCTCGCCCAACTTAAACAGGCGCTCGAAAATTAACACCAGTAAGGTTGTAAATAGCGTCATGTTGTCTCCTTGCTGACCAGCACACGAAACCGTGCCCAATCAAATGCAGGACCGGGATCGGTTTTCCGATCCGGCGCAATATCACAATGGCCCGTCATGTTTTTAGCGATATCCGGATAGCAATCAATCAGTGCCCGCGTAACCGCCGCAAGCTGTTGATACTGCGCATCGGTATACGCCAGCGTATCGGTGCCTTCAAGCTCAATCCCAATAGAAAAATCATTGCAGCGTTCGCGCCCCTGATACTGAGAGACTCCCGCATGCCATGCACGTTTATCGAAAGGAACATACTGGACTATTTCACCATCACGGCGAATCAAACAGTGAGCGGAGACGCGCAAATGGGCGATCTCAGCAAAGAAAGGATGTGCCTGCGGATCAATAGTTCCAGTGAATAATGCGTCGATCCACGGACCGCCAAACTCGCCTGGCGGCAGGCTAATATTGTGCACCACCAGCAGGGTGGGTGTTTCGTCATCCGGGCGGCAATCGTAATGTGGTGAGGGAACGCGGCGCGCGCCAACCAGCCACCCCTGTTCTAACAACATGCAGGATCTCCTTATATGTGGTGCTAATACCCGGTTCAGAGTAGCATGTTTCTACCTTATGATTCGTTAGCTATCTGGAGTTTTAACATGCCGCCTCGCCGCTATAACCCTGACACCCGACGTGACGAGCTGCTGGAACGCATTAATCTCGATATCCCCGGCGCGGTGGCCCAGGCGCTGCGGGAAGATTTAGGCGGAACAGTCGATGCCAACAATGATATTACGGCAAAACTTTTACCGGAAAATTCTCGCTCTCATGCCACGGTGATCACCCGCGAGAATGGCGTCTTTTGCGGCAAACGCTGGGTTGAAGAGGTGTTTATTCAACTGGCAGGCGACGATGTCACCATAATCTGGCATGTGGATGACGGCGATGTCATCAATGCCAATCAATCCTTGTTCGAACTTGAAGGCCCATCCCGCGTGCTGTTAACGGGCGAACGCACTGCGCTTAATTTTGTGCAAACCCTTTCAGGAGTTGCCAGTAAGGTACGCCACTATGTCGAATTGCTGGAAGGCACCAACACGCAGTTGTTGGATACGCGCAAAACCTTACCCGGCCTGCGTTCAGCTCTGAAATACGCGGTACTTTGCGGCGGCGGAGCGAATCACCGTCTGGGGCTTTCTGATGCCTTCCTGATCAAAGAAAACCATATTATTGCCTCCGGCTCAGTGCGCCAGGCGGTCGAAAAAGCGTCCTGGCTGCACCCGGATGCGCCAGTAGAAGTCGAAGTAGAGAATCTGGAAGAACTTGATGAAGCCCTGAAAGCAGGAGCCGATATCATCATGCTGGATAACTTCGAAACAGAACAGATGCGCGAAGCCGTCAAACGCACCAACGGCAAGGCGCTACTGGAAGTGTCTGGCAACGTCACTGACAAAACACTGCGTGAATTTGCCGAAACGGGCGTGGACTTTATCTCCGTCGGTGCGCTAACTAAACACGTACAAGCACTCGACCTTTCAATGCGTTTTCGCTAATAGTTGACAGATTTATCCGCTCCATCGCGGGCGGATAATCTCCCCTTCCCCAACTTTCTTCGTAACGCCTCGCAAATTTCTTGTCTTTCGCTGCAACGAAATAAAAAACCTCGGAATCTGCTTTCCCGTTTCGTTTTTTGCCCCTCGCCTGTGCTGATGGCGTTTGCCAAAGTAGCGCCAACCAAATCAAGGAGCGAAACAGATGGACAAGCAACGCGGTTTTACACTTATCGAACTGATGGTGGTTATTGGCATCATTGCCATTTTAAGCGCCATTGGTATTCCCGCTTATCAAAACTACCTGCGCAAAGCCGCACTCACCGACATGCTACAAACCTTTGTGCCTTACCGTACCGCCGTAGAGTTGTGCGCGCTGGAACATGGTGGATTAGATACCTGCGACGGTGGCAGCAATGGCATTCCCTCGCCTACCACCACCCGCTATGTTTCAGCCATGAGTGTGGCAAAGGGCGTGGTGTCGCTGACCGGGCAAGAAAGTCTCAATGGGCTAAGCGTCGTCATGACACCGGGTTGGGATAACGCAAACGGCGTCACCGGCTGGACGCGCAACTGCAATATTCAAAGTGACAGCGCATTGCAGCAAGCCTGCGAAGATGTCTTCCGCTTTGATGACGCCAACTAAGGAGCGGCAATGAATATTCCACAGCTCACTGCCCTGTGTCTGCGTTATCATGGAGTCTTGCTGGATGCCAGCGAAGAGGTGGTTCATGTTGCGGTAGTCGATGCACCTTCGCATGAGCTACTGGACGCATTGCATTTCGCTACCACCAAACGTATTGAGATCACCTGCTGGACGCGCCAACAAATGGAAGGTCACGCCAGTCGCACACAACAGACATTGCCCGTAGCTGTTCAGGAGAAGCATCAGCCCAAAGCAGAGTTGCTAACTCGAACGTTACAATCTGCGCTGGAACAACGCGCGTCTGATATTCATATCGAACCAGCGGACAATGCCTACCGCATCCGCTTGCGTATCGACGGCGTATTGCATCCTTTACCGGATGTTTCACCGGATGCCGGAGTCGCATTAACCGCCAGATTAAAAGTGCTGGGAAACCTGGATATTGCGGAACATCGCCTGCCGCAGGACGGGCAATTCACTGTCGAACTGGCAGGAAACGCCGTCTCATTTCGTATTGCGACCTTACCATGTCGGGGTGGTGAAAAGGTGGTATTAAGGTTGTTACAGCAGGTGGGTCAGGCACTGGATGTCAACACGCTTGGAATGCAGCCGTTACAACTGGCGGACTTTGCTCATGCCTTGCAACAACCACAGGGACTGGTGCTGGTAACTGGCCCTACCGGCAGCGGCAAAACGGTCACGCTTTATAGTGCCCTGCAAAAGCTGAATACCGCTGACATTAATATTTGTAGCGTCGAAGATCCAGTTGAGATCCCCATAGCCGGACTAAACCAGACGCAAATCCATCCGCGTGCCGGACTCACCTTTCAGGGCGTTTTGCGTGCGTTATTGCGCCAGGATCCTGACGTCATCATGATCGGAGAGATCCGCGATGGCGAAACAGCAGAGATCGCTATTAAAGCGGCGCAAACTGGTCACCTGGTGTTGTCTACCCTACACACTAATTCCACCTGCGAAACGCTGGTACGTTTACAGCAAATGGGGGTCGCCCGCTGGATGCTATCATCGGCGCTTACGCTGGTAATAGCCCAGCGTCTGGTACGCAAACTTTGCCCACATTGTCGCCGGCAGCAAGGGGAGCCCATCCACATTCCAGACAATGTATGGCCATCGCCGCTGCCCCACTGGCAGGCACCCGGTTGTGTACATTGCTACCACGGTTTTTATGGTCGTACGGCCTTATTTGAAGTTCTGCCCATAACGCCGGTCATTCGTCAGCTTATTTCCGCTAATACCGACATTGAATCGCTGGAAACGCACGCACGACAGGCGGGTATGCGTACGCTTTTTGAAAACGGCTGCCTGGCCGTAGAGCAAGGCTTAACCACCTTTGAAGAGTTAATCCGCGTACTGGGGATGCCGCATGGCGAGTAAGCAACTCTGGCGCTGGCATGGCATAACCGGCGACGGCAATGCGCAAGATGGGATGCTATGGGCAGAGAGCCGTACTTTACTGCTTATGGCACTACAGCAACAGATGGTTACCCCACTAAGCCTGAAGCGAATCGCCATCAATTCTGCGCAGTGGCGAGGAGATAAAAGCGCGGAAGTCATTCATCAACTGGCGACGCTACTCAAAGCAGGGTTAACGCTTTCTGAAGGGCTGGCTCTGCTGGCGGAACAGCATCCCAGTAAGCAATGGCAAGCGTTGCTGCAATCGCTGGCGCACGATCTCGAACAGGGCATTGCTTTTTCCAATGCCTTATTACCCTGGTCAGAGGTATTTCCGCCGCTCTATCAGGCGATGATCCGCACGGGTGAACTGACCGGTAAGCTGGATGAATGCTGCTTTGAACTAGCGCGTCAGCAAAAAGCCCAGCGTCAGTTGACCGACAAAGTGAAATCAGCGTTACGTTATCCCATCATCATTTTAGCGATGGCAATCATGGTGGTTGTGGCAATGCTGCATTTTGTTCTGCCGGAGTTTGCCGCTATCTATAAGACCTTCAACACCCCACTACCGGCACTAACGCAGGGGATCATGACGCTGGCAGACTTTAGTGGCGAATGGAGCTGGCTGCTGGTGTTGTTCGGCTTTCTGCTGGCGATAGCCAATAAGTTGCTGATGCGCCGACCGACCTGGCTTATAGTGCGGCAGAAATTGCTGTTACGCATCCCGATTATGGGTTCACTGATGCGGGGACAAAAACTCACGCAGATCTTTACGATTCTGGCGCTGACACAAAGTGCAGGCATTACTTTTTTACAGGGCGTAGAGAGCGTCAGAGAAACAATGCGCTGCCCGTACTGGGTGCAACTTCTGACACAAATCCAGCACGATATCAGTAACGGTCAACCCATCTGGCTGGCGCTAAAAAATACCGGTGAGTTTAGCCCGCTCTGTTTGCAATTAGTGAGAACAGGAGAGGCATCCGGCTCTCTGGATCTCATGTTAGACAACCTCGCCCATCATCATCGGGAAAACACAATGGCGCTGGCGGATAACCTCGCAGCCTTACTGGAACCGGCGTTGCTGATCATAACGGGAGGAATTATTGGTACGCTGGTGGTGGCAATGTATCTGCCAATTTTCCATTTAGGCGATGCGATGAGTGGGATGGGATAACGCTGGCGTGTTGCTCCACGCCAGCGTTGGGAGATTACAGGTTGTTGAAGATGCGGTTTTCTTGTTCCTGCACACGAATAAACGTGGTGCGCTTGGTCAGCTCTTTCAGGCGTGAAGCCCCAACGTATGTACAAGCTGAACGCAGGCCGCCCAAAATATCTCGCGCGGTATTTTCAACCGGGCCTCGCAGCGGCAGCTTAACGGTTTTACCTTCTGCTGCGCGATATTCCGCAACGCCGCCAACGTGACGTTTCATCGCAGACTCGGAGCTCATGCCGTAGAACAGCATAAATTTCTCGCCGTTCTCCTCAACGATGCGACCGCCGCTCTCTTCGTGGCCCGCCAGCATGCCGCCAAGCATGACGAAATCGGCACCGCCGCCAAAGGCTTTCGCCACATCGCCCGGCGTGGTGCAGCCACCATCGCTGACGATCATTCCGCCCAGACCGTGCGCAGCATCGGCACATTCGATTACCGCAGAAAGTTGCGGATAACCGACGCCTGTTTTGACGCGAGTTGTACAAACAGAACCTGGGCCAATGCCAACTTTAACGATATCGGCACCTGAGAGGATAAGCTCCTCACACATTTCACCAGTCACTACGTTACCAGCACAAATGGTTTTGGTCGGCCACGCTTCACGCGCTTTCGCAACGAACTGCACGAAGTGTTCGGAATAACCATTCGCCACGTCAATACAAACGAAGTTTAATGCCGGGTTCAGGTCGAGAATCTGTTTAGTTTTTTCGAAATCCGCATCAGACGTACCGGTAGAAACCATCACATGTTTCAGCACATCAGCGGAAGAATTGTTGATAAACGCTTGCCACTCTTCGACAGAATAGTGTTTATGCACAGCAGTCAAAATATCAAAAGAAGCCAGCGCAGAGGCCATAGAAAATGTGCCTACGGTGTCCATATTTGCGGCGATAATCGGCACGCCGGACCAGCTCTGACCTGAATGTTTGAAGGTGAATTGACGTTCCAGTTCAACATCGGAACGGCTTTTAAGAGTGGAGCGTTTAGGGCGGATGAGAACGTCTTTAAAACCTAACTTCAGATCTTCTTCAATACGCATGTGCGGATTCCTGGGGTTAATGGCTATAAGGGTAAGAGCGCAACTCCAGTGACGCTATCATACGCACTAATCAATGCGGCGCAAGACTGCGAAATTGTCTTTTTTTACGCTACAATCCCATAAATTTACCTGGTAAATAGTGAGCGAACGTTTCATCAATTTCGCTTTCGTGCACTCATTTTTAACGTTTTGATAATCATGATGAATTCCCGGGAATATAAATTATGAGGTATATAGTTGCCTTAACGGGAGGCATTGGCAGTGGCAAGAGTACCGTTGCCAATGCGTTTGCTGATCTCGGAATTAACGTCATTGATGCCGATATTATTGCGCGTCAGGTGGTTGAACCAGGTGCACCTGCGCTACATGCCATTGCTGATCACTTTGGCGCTAACATGATTGCTGCTGATGGAACATTGCAGCGCCGGGCCTTGCGCGAGCGGATCTTCGCCAACCCGGAAGAGAAAAACTGGCTTAACGCCCTGCTGCATCCGCTGATTCAGCAAGAGACGCAACACCAGATCCAGCAAGCTACTTCCCCCTATGTACTGTGGGTTGTGCCATTGCTGGTAGAAAACTCACTGTATAAAAAAGCGAATCGAGTGCTTGTGGTGGATGTCAGCCCAGAAACGCAACTTAAGCGCACCATGCAGCGCGATGATGTAACTCGCGAGCATGTCGAACAAATCCTTGCTGCTCAGGCAACGCGCGAAGCCCGCCTTGCCGTGGCAGATGACGTCATTGATAATAACGGCGCACCGGATGCTATCGCATCGGATGTTGCCCGCCTGCACGCACACTATTTGCAGCTTGCGTCGCAGTTTGTCTCACAGGAAAAACCGTAATGCAGACCCAGGTCCTTTTTGAACATCCACTAAATGAAAAAATGCGTACATGGCTGCGCATTGAGTTTTTGATTCAGCAACTCACCGTTAATTTACCCATCGTTGACCACGCTGGCGCGCTGCATTTCTTCCGTAATGTCAGTGAATTACTGGATGTTTTCGAGCGCGGCGAAGTCCGCACTGAGCTGTTGAAAGAACTTGACCGGCAGCAACGTAAACTCCAGACCTGGATTGGCGTGCCTGGCGTGGACCAGAGCCGTATTGAAGCATTAATTCAGCAGTTAAAAGCGGCGGGGAGCGTATTAATTTCCGCGCCGCGTATCGGGCAATTTCTGCGTGAAGATCGTTTGATTGCTCTGGTGCGTCAGCGACTGAGCATCCCAGGCGGCTGTTGCAGCTTTGATTTACCTACATTGCACATTTGGCTGCATCTACCCCAGGCGCAGCGCGACAGCCAGGTAGAAACCTGGATTGCCAGCCTGAACCCGCTCACCCAGGCACTTACCATGGTGCTGGATTTAATTCGCCAGTCGGCCCCCTTCCGTAAACAAACCAGCCTGAATGGTTTTTATCAGGATAACGGTGGCGATGCCGACTTGCTGCGCCTGAATCTGTCGCTCGATTCACAGCTTTATCCGCAAATTTCCGGACATAAGAGCCGTTTTGCCATTCGTTTTATGCCGCTGGACACTGAAAACGGACAGGTACCGGAACGTCTGGATTTCGAACTGGCCTGTTGCTAAGGAGTAAAAATGTCAGAAACTATTACGGTGAATTGCCCAACCTGCGGGAAAACGGTGGTGTGGGGTGAAATCAGCCCGTTTCGGCCATTTTGCTCCAAACGTTGTCAGCTGATCGACCTCGGAGAATGGGCTGCTGAAGAAAAACGAATCCCCAGCAGTGGCGATCTTTCCGAAAGCGATGACTGGAGCGAAGAACCAAAGCAGTGACATTTGTCTGATGCCGCACGTAGGCCTGATAAGACGCGGACAGCGTCGCATCAGGCATCTTGTGCAAATGTCGGATGCGGCGTGAACGCCTTATCCGACCTACAAAAACAAATTTATCAATGAGTTAGAAATCCCTTTAGGCCTGATAAGACGCGCCAGCGTCGCATCAGGCATCGTGTGCGAATGTCGGATGCGGCGAAAACGCCTTATCTGACCTACAGACGTTTAAGCTTCGCAATTACCGGTTCATTGGCTGGCGGAAAATCATCGGCATTAAGACCGACCAGCGACATCCACTCACCGGGTTGCCCTTCTTTACCCCACGGCTCCCCTTCCCAGCGTTCGACCAGCCAAAACCACAGTGTTATATGCCTGTCCGGGAATTCATATTCCAGTTTTTCAAATAGCGAAAAATGTTGGGGGGTAATCCCGACTTCTTCCTGAAGTTCACGCACCACCGCCTGTTCCGGCGTTTCACCCATTTCAATTTTACCGCCGGGAAACTCCAGTTTATTCGCCATGTGCGCATCTGCTGCGCGACGCGTTATAAAGATTTCATTGTTCTCGTTGCGAATAATACCTACCGCAATTTGCAGCTTTTTCATTGTCTTAAACCTATAAAAAAGGCGCAGAATCCTGCGCCTTTTACTTCAACAGTTAGCTTTTATTGCAGGCGGCCATGGCACTGCTTGTATTTTTTACCAGAACCGCACGGGCAAGGATCGTTACGTCCTACTTTGCGCTCTCCGGTTTGCGCCGCCAGTGCAGCTGCGGCTGCAGAGTCGTCATCCTGATGGCTAAGCTGCTGCATTTGCGCTAAACGCTCGGCTTCCATACGACGCTGTTGTTCCAGCTCCTCAACCTCTTCAGGCATACGTACCTGAACTTTGCTCAGCGTACTGATAACTTCATATTTCAACGACTCCAGCATCGCTGCAAACATGGAGAACGATTCACGTTTGTATTCCTGCTTCGGATCTTTCTGTGCGTAGCCACGCAGGTGGATACCCTGACGCAGATAGTCCATCGCTGCCAGGTGCTCTTTCCACAGGGAGTCAAGCGTTTGCAGCATGACGCCTTTCTCGAAGTGACGCATCATCTCAGCACCAACCACTTCTTCTTTACGCTGATACACTTCGATGGACTGCGCCAGAATGCGCTCACGCAGCGTCTCTTCATGCAGTTCTGGTTCTTTATCCAGCCACTCGGCAATTGGCAAATCGAGGTCGAAATCGTTCTTCAGACGTTCCTGCAGCCCCGGAATATCCCACATTTCTTCCAGCGACTGTGGTGGAATGTAGGCATCAATGGTCGCTTTGAACACATCTTCACGAATGCTGTTAATGGTTTCGCTCACATCGCTGACATCCAACAGTTCGTTACGCTGGGAGTAAATGGCGCGACGCTGATCGTTAGCCACGTCATCATATTCCAGCAGTTGCTTACGAATGTCGAAGTTACGGCTTTCAACTTTACGCTGGGCGTTGGCAATCGCTTTAGTCACCCACGGGTGTTCAATGGCTTCGCCTGGCTTCATACCCAGTTTACGCATCATGCCGGATACTCGGTCGGAAGCAAAAATACGCATCAGCGCATCTTCCATCGACAGGTAGAAACGGGAAGAACCAGCATCCCCCTGACGACCAGAACGACCGCGCAACTGGTTATCGATACGACGGGATTCGTGACGCTCGGTACCGATGATATGCAGGCCACCTGCTTCCAGTACCGCATCGTGACGTACCTGCCAGTCGGCTTTAATTTTTTCAATTTGCTCTGCGGTCGGATTTTCCAGCGCGGCAACTTCTGCCTGCCAGCTACCACCGAGCACAATATCTGTACCACGACCCGCCATATTGGTCGCGATAGTCACCGCAGCCGGATAACCTGCCTGAGCAACAATCGCCGCTTCGTTGGCGTGGAATTTGGCGTTCAGGACGTTGTGCTTAATACCGGCTTTGGTCAGTTCGTTTGACACCAGCTCCGATTTTTCGATGGAGATAGTACCCACCAGCACCGGCTGGCCTTTCGCAGTACGTTCTTTGATATCTTCAATGATCGCCTGAATTTTTTCCGCTTCAGTCATGTAGACCAGGTCCGGCAGATCTTTACGAATCATTGGACGGTTGGTCGGAACAACGACGGTATCCAGCTTGTAGATTGAGCTAAATTCGAAAGCTTCGGTATCAGCAGTACCGGTCATCCCCGCCAGTTTTTCATACAGACGGAAGTAGTTCTGGAAGGTGATCGAAGCCAGCGTTTGGTTTTCGTTCTGGATCTGCACACCTTCTTTCGCTTCCACAGCCTGGTGCAGACCATCGGACCAGCGACGGCCCTGCATGGTACGACCGGTGTGTTCGTCAACGATGATAACTTCACCATCTTTAACGATGTAGTCGACGTCACGGGTAAACAGCGCATGAGCGCGCAGCGCCGCCGTTACGTGGTGCATCAGCATGATGTTGGCCGGAGAGTACAGAGACTCCCCTTCATCCATGATGCCCTCTTTCACCAGCAGTTCTTCAATCAGCACCAGACCACGTTCGGTCAGGTTCACCTGGCGAGATTTTTCGTCCACCGAGAAGTGGCCTTCGCCCTGGAAGGTTTCGGAGTCTTCTTTTTCCTGACGGATCAGGTGCGGAATAATTTTATTCACGCGTTTATACATTTCCGAGCTGTCTTCTGCCGGGCCGGAAATGATCAGCGGTGTACGCGCTTCATCGATCAGGATGGAGTCCACTTCGTCCACCAGCGCATAGTGCAGTTTACGCTGTACACGTTCTTCAGGGCTGAACGCCATGTTGTCGCGCAGGTAGTCAAAGCCGTATTCGTTGTTCGTACCGTAAGTGATGTCAGCTGCGTAAGCTTCGCGCTTTGCCGGTGCTGGCATGCCCGGCAGGTTGATACCGACAGTCAGGCCAAGGAATTCAAACAGCGGACGGTTGTTTTCGGCGTCACGTTGCGCCAGGTAGTCGTTGACGGTAACTACGTGCACGCCTTTACCGGTTAGTGCGTTCAGGTAAGCAGGCAGCGTTGCGGTCAGGGTTTTTCCTTCACCGGTACGCATTTCGGCGATGCAGCGTTCGTTAAGAACCATACCGCCGAGTAACTGAACGTCGAAGTGACGCATACCAAAGACGCGCTTACTTGCCTCACGTACCACGGCGAAAGCTTCCGGGATCAGATTTTCCAGCACTTCGCCTTTTTCCAGACGTGCACGAAACTCTGCGGTTTTCCCTTTCAGTTCTTCGTCGGAGAGTTTTTCCATCTCCGGTTCCATGGCATTGATGATGTTGACCACTTTGCGCATCCGGCGCAGGGTGCGATCGTTACGACTACCGAAAACTTTAGTTAACAATTTGATTAGCATAATAAAATCTCAAACGCCCCGCGTTGCGGAGTTAATAAAATGAAGTAAAGGTTTATTGTTGTTAGGTGAGGCGTTGAGGGCCAGCACGGATGCCTTGCGCCTGGCTTATCCAGACGGGCGTGCTGAATTTTGCTTGTGGGGTAAAATGCGCATAATCAATGCGATAACCCTTTTCAGACGGCGTGCCTTCCTGGGTCAGCAGCGCGCTGAGCGTATCCAGTAATGCAAGATGTTGCGCCTGAAGAGGCAAAGATTCTTCAGCAACGGGCAGTGTTTGCGGTGCCATTGCGAAAGAAAGATGACGGATTACCGTGCGAATGGCATGTTGATGCCAGTAATCAACGGAATAGTTCGAATTCGGGCGGCGTGTGTTCGCTTCCAGCAAGGCCAATTGACCAAAGTTAACTTTGGCTGAAGGCTCGTGGTTGCGGGTTGTCGCTTTTGCGGGCGCGTTTGGTTCGGCGGCGTTGCTGAGCGCAGGCAAACCTAAACTCGCCGCAACCATCCCTAATAAGAGATGCGGCCAGAAGTAGCGTTTACCAAACTGTCGCCAGCGCGTCAGTATTCCACTCACGTTATTGCCATCCCGATCATATTCAAACGTATTTAGCGCACAAATCTTATCATTAAAGCCTGCAGTCCACAGCACGAATGAAGATAAGTTGTGCGGAAAAGTGCTTAAGAAAACAGCGTTCGCACCGTTTTTTATAGCTCTTATAAAATTCAAAAAAAAACGACTGGTTCACCTGGCCGGAGAGAGTGCCAGATTTGCCAGTCGAATTTTATACGACAGTATAAATGTCGTTATGCCAGTACAGCTGAAGGCGCTTTGAAGGCCAACGGCAGTTCTGCGTCGTCCTGGAAGGTCACATATTCCCAGGCTTCCTGTTTCGCCAGGACAGCCTGCAGCAGTTTGTTATTCAGTGCATGACCGGATTTATAAGCGGTAAATGCACCAATAATATTGTGACCACACATGAACAAGTCACCGATCGCATCGAGCATTTTGTGACGCACAAATTCGTCTTCAAAACGCAGGCCGTCTTCGTTCAGTACGCGATAATCGTCAACAACGATGGCACAATCGAAGCTGCCGCCCAGGCACAAACCACGGGACTGCAGATATTCGATATCACGCATGAAACCGAACGTACGCGCACGGCTGATCTGGCGCATAAACGCATCAGCGGAGAAGTTCATCGCATAGCGCTGGTTGCTGGAATCAATAGCCGGATGGTTAAAATCGATGGTGAAATCCAGCGAAAAACCATTGTACGGCTTAAATTCAGCCCACTTATCGCCATCTTCGACACGAACAGTCTCTTTGATGCGAACAAATTTTTTGGCGCAGTTCAACTCGTCGATACCGGCGTCAAGCAGCAGGTATACAAACGGAGCGGCGCTGCCGTCCATGATCGGGATTTCCGGCGCGTTAACTTCGATAACAATGTTATCGATGCCCAAGCCCGCGAGAGCAGCATTGAGGTGCTCTACGGTTGAAATCCGTACATCATGCTCGTTGACCAGACACGTACAGAGCATGGTATCACGCACAGATTTGGCATCGGCCGGGAAATCTACCGGTGGATTCAAGTCGGTGCGACGATAGATGACCCCGGTGTTGGCCGGCGCAGGGCGTAACGTCAGGGTGACTTTCTTGCCGGTATGTAAACCGACACCCGTCGCCTGAACGATACGTTTAAGTGTCCTTTGTTTGATCATCGTATTATCTCGCCAAATTACCTATCCAACCGAAGTGTACTATACATTCGGCGGGCCAGTTTAGCACAAAGAGCCTCGAAACCCAAATTCCAGTCAATTCTTAATCAGCTTGCTTACGCAGGAATGCTGGGATATCCAGATAATCCGGCTCTTTCGCAGTTTGCGGCGCATTGTCATTCACGACTTTAGCAACCGGCTTCTGCTCCTGGGTCAGCGGAGCCATCCCATGCTGCTGGTAGCGATCCATCACTGGCTGCTGAACCTGCTTATTGGTCACCAGAGTGATTTCAGGACGTTTGTCCATGCCGATACCTGTCGCAACAACGGTTACGCGCAGCTCGTCATTCATATCCGGGTCAAGAGAAGTACCGATAACCACAGTCGCGTTGTCGGAAGCAAATGCACGGATGGTGTTACCTACCGTTTCGAACTCATCCAGACGCAGGTCGAAGCCCGCCGTGATGTTAACCAGCACGCCGCGCGCGCCAGACAGGTCGATATCTTCCAGCAGCGGAGAAGAGATAGCCATTTCAGCAGCTTCTTCCGCACGGTCTTCACCGCTCGCCACGCCAGAACCCATCATTGCGTAGCCCATCTCAGACATTACGGTGCGTACGTCTGCAAAGTCCACGTTCATCAAACCCGGACGAGTAATCAGTTCAGCGATACCTTGCACAGCGCCTTTCAGTACATCGTTCGCTGCGCCAAACGCATCCAGCAGGGAGATACCGCGGCCCAGAACTTTCAGCAGTTTGTCGTTCGGGATAGTGATCAGAGAGTCCACATGCTTGGACAGTTCAGTGATCCCCTGCTCCGCGAATGCCATACGCTTCTTGCCTTCAAAGTTGAAAGGCTTAGTGACGACAGCAACGGTCAGGATACCCAAATCTTTTGCCACTTCAGCGACGACTGGTGCTGCACCTGTACCGGTACCACCACCCATACCCGCAGCAATAAAGACCATGTCTGCACCTTCCAGCGCCGCACGCAATGCATCGCGATCCTCATCAGCCGCATTGCGGCCAACTTCTGGATTAGCGCCAGCGCCCAGTCCTTTGGTGATACCGCTACCGATTTGAATCGTCTGTCCAACCGCTGTTTTACGCAGCGCTTGTGCATCGGTATTTACCGCGAAGAATTCAACACCTTCAATGCGCTCGCGCACCATGTGTTCAACAGCATTACCGCCGCCGCCGCCGACGCCGATGACTTTAATCACCGCGTCATTGGTAAGTTCCATTGGTTCAAACATAGTTTCTCTCCGATTTGTGCCTGTCGCCTGAGGCCGTAATCATCGTCGGCCTCATAAAAATTAAAACTCTTTTCGCAGCCAACTATTGAGTCGCTTGATCCACGAGCCAACTGATGCTGTAACACGTTTTTCTACTTCAGCTTCACCGTTAAGATGTGACTCTTTCCCATAGTGAAGCAATCCCACCGCCGTCGAATAATACGGCTCCTGAGCATAATCCGTTAAACCGGTAATGTTCAGCGGCGCGCCGATACGCACTTGCGTATGAAACACGCGCTGAGCACAGGCTGCAAGACCTTCGATCTGCGCTGCGCCACCGGTTAATACAATGCCTGCCGCCAGGTGATGTTTAACCCCTTGTTGGCGAAGCTTTTCCTGCAACTGCAATATCTCTTCGTTGACCAGGTTGAGCAGCTCGGTATAGCGCGGCTCGATCACCTCTGCCAGTGTCTGACGTTGCAGACTCCGTGGCGGACGACCACCTACGCTCGGCACTTCCACGCTCTCATCTTTTCCAACGATGGAACCCAGCGCACAACCGTGGCGAACTTTAATCGCTTCGGCGTCGCTTGGCGGCGTGCCAAAGGCGTAAGCGATATCACTGGTCACGACATTGCCAGCATAAGGAATTACCTTAGTGTGGCGCAATGCCCCACCGGTATAAACGGCGATATCCATTGTACCACCACCGATATCGACGACGCAGACACCCAGTTCACGTTCATCTTCCGTCAATACCGAATAACTTGATGCCAGTCCGGCAAATATCAGTTGGTCAACTTTCAGCCCACAACGTTCAACCGCTTTGACGATGTTTTTCGCCATATCGTTGTGACATGTGATCAGGTGCACTTTTGCCTGCATCCGCACGCCCGAAAGCCCTACCGGATTCTTGATCCCTTCCTGATAGTCAATCGCATACTCTTGCGGGATCACATGCAGCACACGATGCTCATCGCGCACACGCACCGATTTCGCGGTATGGACGACGTTTTCCACATCTTCTTGCGTCACTTCTTCTTCAGAAATAGGCACCATACCAATTTCATTCTGGCAGCTGATGTGCTTACCAGAAAGCGCCAGATATACCGAAGAGATCTGACAATCTGCCATCAATTCTGCCTGGTCAATGGCGCGTTGTACGCACTTGACCACGGATTCGAGGTCGTTCACCCCGCCTTTATCCATACCACGCGACGGGCAGCTGCCCACGCCAATGATATTGACCATACCGTCGGGCAGAACTTCCCCTACTAAAGCGGCAACCTTCGCGGTACCAATCTCCAGTCCTACTACCAGTTTTCTGTCCGTCGCCTTGATCATTGTTGTTCTGCCTGTGCCTGATTTTGTTGCTGAGTAGATTCCTCTGGCGGCAAGGGCGCCCAGCCTACTGCCGCTCCAGAGTCATAACGCAAATCAACGTAGCTAATCCGTTTGCCATCGGTTTGCGCCTGCTGCTGTAAAACCGGATAAAGTTCTACAAAGCGAGCCAAACGTTTCATCGTATCGCCCCGGCCAAGATTGAGCTTAATATCGTTATTCAGCGTCAACTGCCAGGAACGCCGCGCGGTCATCGCCGCTTCCTTCAGAGTAAATCTGTCCTTTGCCAGCATCTGCCCCATTTCGCGATAGCCCTGCAACACTTCATTGGCGCTGCCTTCCGGGCCATACAGCATTGGAAGCACCTGCTTGCTGGTGCGTTCTGGCGGCACGCTGAAGGTATTTCCTTCCGCGTCTACCATATGTTGATCATTCCACCGCGCAATCGGCACATATTCAACCAGATGAATCTTCAATTCATCAGGCCACTGCTTTCTGACGCTCACCTGCTTAATCCACGGCAGGCGTTGTTCTATTTGCGTCTGGATGATGTTGACATCCTGGGTCATAAAGGTACCCGGCTCACCCAATGCCAGGATCGACTGCCGGATATCGTCATTACGTGTGTAATGGCGTTCACCGGTCAACACCAGCTTTGAGAGCGGCAGGCGTTGCGCATCTTCCATCCAGCCCAACACGACCCAGCCGCTCACCAACACTGTCGTTAAAACGGTCAGCAGGAAAAGGATCCCCGCCAGACGCGTTCCATTATTGCGGCGAGAAGAAACCTCTTCTTCGCTGTTTCGCGTGTTCAGAGCAGCCTGCGACATATTAGTCCGCCAGTTCCAGAATTCGTACTACCAACTGCGAGAAGCTCATACCTGCCTGACGTGCCGCCATCGGCACCAGGCTGTGGCTGGTCATACCCGGTGAGGTATTGGCTTCCAGCAGATAAAACTGTCCATCGCTGTCCAGCATAACGTCAATACGTCCCCATCCTTTGCAACCTAACGTCGTCCATGCTTTCAGCACTAATGCCTGCAAATTGGCCTCTTGTGACGCTTCCAGACCTGCGGGGCAGAAATACTGTGTCTCATCAGAGAGATACTTCGCCTCATAATCATAGAAGGTTCCGGACGGTTGAATACGTATTGACGGTAAAATTTCTTCACCGAGTATCGCAACCGTGAACTCCGGCCCACTTAGCCATTTTTCAATCAATACTTCTTCATCGTGCTGAAATGCCAATCTTAATGCATCTTGTAGAGCATTTTCTGCTACTACTTTTGACATTCCCACACTGGAACCTTCGCGGCTCGGCTTAACGATAACCGGCAAACCCAGAGCAGAAATTTCTGCTAACTGCTTATCGCTCAGGCCTTTTTCAAACTCTGCGCGGGTTAACGCTACCCACGGCGCGACCGGTAAACCGGCACCTTGCCATAGAAGTTTGCTGCGTAGTTTATCCATTGAAAGCGCAGATGCCATCACTCCGCTTCCGGTATAAGGCAAGCCCATCAGCTCGAGCATCCCCTGCAGCGTACCATCTTCACCGCCGCGACCGTGTAGCGCGATAAACACTTTCTGAAAGCCCATCGACTTCAGTTGCGTCACGTCGACTTCTTTCGGGTCGACAGGATACGCGTCAATACCGCCTTCACGCAGTCCGGCTAACACCGCTGCGCCAGAATTCAGAGAAACTTCCCGCTCAGCGGAGGTCCCACCCAACAGGACCGCGATTTTATCAGTCATGTTGTTCTTCCTCCGGAGTTTGCGGCTTCAGTTTGATTTCAGCTAAAGAACGGGCAATTTTTCCAATATTACCAGCCCCCTGAACGAGAATCAGGTCGTTACCGGTTAATACCGGTGCCAGCATCTCGGCTACCCGCGCCGGATCCGGCACCAGAATGGGATCAATTTTCCCACGTCCACGAATTGTGCGACACAGCGAACGGCTGTCCGCTCCCGGAATTGGCGCTTCGCCAGCCGGATACACTTCCAGCATCAACAGGGTATCAACCTGCGTCAGCACATTGGCGAAATCATCATACAGGTCGCGCGTACGGGTAAAACGGTGCGGCTGAAACAGCATTACCAGGTTTTTATCCGGCCAGCCTGCGCGCGCCGCTTTAATGGTGGCGTCCACTTCCGTCGGGTGGTGGCCGTAGTCATCGACCAGCATTGCCGTACCGCTTTTACCATTCACTGGCTCCAGCGGGAATTCACCGAGGAAATCAAAACGGCGACCAGTCCCCTGGAAGCTTTCAAGCGCCCGCAAAATAGCCTCGTCGTCAATGCCCTCTTCCGTAGCAACCGCAACCGCAGCTGCGGCGTTCAGCGCGTTATGACGACCTGGCGCATTCAGGGTGACGCGCATCGGCTCTTTGTCCTGGCGCAGCAGCGTAAAGTGCCCCTGCGGGCCAATCTGCTGATAATCTTCTACACGCACGTCGGCATCTTCGCTGAAGCCGTAAGTCGTGGTCTGACGCCCCACTCGCGGTAACAATTCGCGGATCACCGGATCATCAACACACATCACCGCACGACCGTAAAACGGCAGGTTGTGCAGAAAATTAATAAAAGTCTGTTTTAAATTCTCAAAGTCGCCCTGGTAGGTATCCATGTGGTCGGCTTCGATATTGGTGACAATCGCCACCATCGGTTGCAGATGCAGGAACGATGCATCACTCTCATCTGCTTCGGCAATCAGGTACCGACCATGCCCCAAACGCGCATGAACCCCCGCCGCTTTTACCAGCCCGCCGTTAACGAAGGTTGGGTCGAGCCCCGCTTCTGCGTAGATGCTGGAAACCATCGCGGTGGTTGTCGTTTTGCCGTGCGTTCCGGCAATGGCGATGCCATGACGAAAACGCATTAACTCAGCCAGCATTTCGGCACGACGGATCACCGGAATACGCGCTTCATGAGCGGCGACAATTTCCGGGTTATCGGCAGAAATCGCGCTGGAAACAACGACCACGCTGGCATCACGTACGTTTTCCGGGCGATGGTTGAAATAAATCGTCGCACCCAGATTCATTAACTGCTGCGTGACCGGATTTGGCGCTAAATCGGAACCACTGATCTGATAACCTTCATTGGCCAGAACTTCGGCAATACCGCCCATACCGGCACCACCAATGCCGACAAAATGTATGTGCCGAACGCGACGCATTTCGGGCACGATGGAACGCAGTTTTGCCAATTGTTGTGTATTCATTCTTTACGCCATTAACTTCTTAAATTCATACGATGCAAAAGGCATCGCTACAATTACGCCCGGGCAACCCGGCTCACTTCATTTGCCACTCGCTCGGTGGCATCCGGAATGGATGCAGCGCGGGCGCGTTCTGCCATGGTTAATAAGGTTTCTCGCGACCACCCGGCCAGGGTGTTGGCGACAGCATCCACGCTAAGCTGTGGCTGCTCGATAATTTTGGCTGCGCCCGCTTTTTCCAGCGGTAGCGCATTCCAGTATTGCTGGCGGTCTTTATGTTGAAACGGCACAAACAACGCCGGTAGTCCTGCCGCGGCGATTTCACTCACCGTTAACGCACCGGAGCGGCAAACGACGACATCCGCCCACGCATACGCCGCCGCCATATCATCAATAAATTCCGTCACTTTATGCTGCGGTTGCCCCGCTTCGGCATACGCCTGTTCAACGGATTGTTGCGAACCTTTGCCGCTCTGATGCCAGATAGTGACTGAATCACCCAGTTTCGCAGCAACCTGCGGCATTGTCTGGTTAAGAATGCGTGCGCCCTGAGAACCACCCACTACCAGCACACGAACCGGACCTTCACGTCCAGCCAAACGTTGCTGCGGCAACGGCAGCGCCAACACATCGGTACGCACCGGGTTACCCACTACTTCCGCATTAGGGAAAGCACCTGGAAACGCCTGCATCACTTTGGTGGCAATCTTCGCCAGCCATTTATTGGTTAAGCCCGCAATACCGTTTTGTTCATGAAGTACAACCGGAATGCCTAACGACCACGCGGCCAGACCACCTGGACCTGACACGTAGCCTCCCATACCGAGCACCACGTCAGGTTTGTACGCTTTCATAATCGCCCGCGCCTGACGCCAGGCGTTGAAGATACGCAGCGGGGCAGCTATCAGTGCTTTTATACCTTTTCCACGCAGACCAGAGATACGAATGAAATCAATTTCGATGCCATGTTTTGGCACTAAGTCCGCTTCCATACGGTCGGCAGTCCCCAGCCAGCGAACTTGCCAACCCTGAGCCATTAGATGGTGCGCAACCGCCAGTCCCGGGAATACATGTCCACCGGTTCCGCCTGCCATCACCATTAATCGCTTTCCTTGACCACTCATCGTGAACCTCGTACAAACGCCTGCGCTTTCTCCAGACGCGTTTCATAATCAATACGCAACAGCATCATGATGGCTGTCGACATAATCAGTAAGCTCGAACCACCGTAACTGATCAGCGGCAATGTCAGACCTTTGGTCGGTAACATCCCCGCCGCCGCGCCTACGTTAACCAGCGCCTGGAAGCTAAACCAGATGCCAATAGAACAGGCGAGAAAACCGGAAAAACGGTGGTCAATTTCTAATGCTTTACGGCCAATCGACATCGCGCGAAAAGCGACGAAGAATACCATTAAAAGTGCCAGCACCACACCGACATACCCCAGTTCTTCGCCGATAATGGCGAAAATAAAGTCAGTGTGCGCTTCCGGCAGATACTCCAGTTTTTGTACCGAGTTACCTAAACCTTGCCCCCAAAGTTCGCCGCGACCAAACGCCATCAGCGATTGCGTTAACTGATAGCCGCTGCCAAAGGGATCTTCCCACGGGTTCCAGAATGCGGTAACACGGCGGATACGGTACGGTTCGGCGAGTATCAGCAACACAACCGCTGAAATGCCCATACCGATAATGGCAATGAACTGCCACAATTTCGCTCCCGCCAGGAACAACATCGCCAGCGTAGTCACAAACAACACCACCACCGTACCAAGGTCTGGCTGTGCCAGCAGTAACACTGCCAACACCAGAATCACGCCCATCGGTTTCAGGAAGCCGCGCAGGTTATTACGTACTTCGTCGCCTTTACGCACCAGATAGTTGGCGATATAGCAAAACAGCGACAGTTTTGTCAGCTCCGCAGGCTGGATACGCAGCAAACCGAGATCGATCCAACGCGATGCCCCTTTAACCGAGCTACCCACTACCAGGACGATCATCAGCAGGATGATAGATCCGAGCAGCATCGTGGCACTGTAGCGTTGCCAGAACTCCATCGGCAGACGCAGCGTAATGATCGCCAGAATAAACGCCAAAATCAGATAGACACCATCACGCTTCGCGAAGAAGAACGGATCGTTGGTTAAGCGTTGCCCTATGGGCATTGACGCCGAGGTCACCATGATAAAGCCAATCGCCGCGAGGCCGAAGGTCAGCCACAGTAAGGTGCGATCGTACATGATCAGGCTGTCGGTATCTTTTTCCCGCGAGCCCATCACCCAGCCCTTTAGCGCCGTGGAGATCCAGACCAGGATACTGAATCCTGGCAGGCGCGGCATTTTCAGGCGAGGGAGAGATAAACGCATCAACCTAACTCCTTCGCCAGACGGGCAAACTCATTGCCTCGTTGTTCAAAGTTCTTGAACTGATCAAGGCTGGCACAGGCTGGGGAGAGCAGAACCATATCGCCCGGCTGAACACGCGGAGCCAGCAAGCGCATCGCCTGTTCCATAGTTTCGGTTTGTTCTGCCACTTCCGGGCGTAGCGCCGCCAGCTGCGCGCCGTCACGACCGAAACAATACAGACGTACGTTATCGCCATTCAGGTAACGCGCCAGTGGGCTAAAGTCCGCCGATTTACCATCGCCACCCAGCAACAAATGCAGTGTGCCGTCTACGTGCAGGCCATTCAGCGCCGCTTCCGTACTGCCGACGTTGGTCGCTTTCGAATCGTTAATCCAACGTACGCCGTTATGCTCCAGCACAACTTCAAAGCGATGCGGCAGACCAGTGAATGTGGTTAACGCTTTCAGGCTGCTGGCACGCGGTAACCCTGCAGCATCTGCCAGCGCCAGCGCCGCCAGCGCATTGGTGTAGTTATGCTGCCCGGAAAGTTTCATCTCTTTCACATTCAGCACTTTCTCGCCTTTAACCCGCAGCCAGGTTTCGCCCTGCTGATGATTCAGGTGATAGTCACCCATGTTGACGCCAAAGCTGACGCAGCGTTCATCCGCACCGCGAATCGGCATTGTTAAGGCATCATCAGCATTAACCACGCAAACTTTCGCGTTTTCGTAAATGCGCAGTTTTGCTGCACGATACTGTTGTAAACCAAACGGATAGCGATCCATATGATCTTCAGTCACGTTCAGAATGGTCGCTGCTACCGCCTGTAAGCTGGAGGTGGTTTCCAGCTGGAAGCTCGACAGTTCCAGCACGTACAGTTCACACTCATCATCCAGTAGCATCAACGCAGGCAGGCCAATATTGCCACCCACACCAACGTTAACCCCCGCCGCTTTCGCCATTTCACCCACTAGCGTGGTGACCGTGCTTTTGCCGTTAGAACCGGTAATCGCCACAATCGGTGCTTGTGCTTCGCGACAGAACAGCTCGATATCGCCAACGATTTCGATTCCGGCATCAGCGGCAGCGCTTAAGGATGGATGCGCCAGTGCAATACCGGGACTGGCGACAATCAGATCTGCCGCCATCAGCCATTCATCATTCAGACTGCCCGTGTGGCGTTCTACGGCTTCGGGTAATTTATCCAGGCCAGGCGGTGTCATACGCGTATCCATAACGCGCGGCGTCACACCGCGAGCGAGGAAAAAGTCCACGCAGGAAAGCCCGGTGAGGCCCAGGCCGATAATGACGACATTTTTACCCTGATAATCAGCCATGATTAACGTACCTTCAGCGTTGCCAGACCAATCAGAACCAGCATCAGCGAAATAATCCAGAAACGCACAATGACGCGCGGTTCCGGCCAGCCTTTCAGTTCATAGTGGTGATGAATCGGTGCCATGCGGAAAATACGTTGTCCGCGCAGTTTAAAGGAGCCGACCTGCAGGATGACAGAAAGCGTTTCTACCACGAACACGCCCCCCATAATCACCAGCAGGAATTCCTGACGTAGCAGTACGGCGATAATGCCTAACGCACCACCTAACGCCAGCGAACCTACATCGCCCATAAAGACCTGCGCCGGATAGGTGTTAAACCACAGGAAGCCCAGTCCTGCCCCGACTATCGCGGTACAGACAATAACCAGTTCCCCGGCGTGTCGCAGATACGGTATATGCAAGTAGCTGGCAAAGTTCATATTGCCGGTCGCCCACGCCACCAGCGCAAAACCACCGGCGACAAATACGGTCGGCATAATTGCCAGGCCGTCGAGACCATCGGTCAGGTTTACCGCGTTGCCAGTACCCACAATGACGAAGTAAGCCAGCAGAATGTAGAACAGCCCCAGCTGCGGCATCACATCTTTAAAGAATGGGACCACCAGCTGCGTTGCGGGCGTGTCTTTGCCGGCAAGGTACAGGGCGAAGGCGACACCCAGCGCAATGACCGACATCCAGAAATACTTCCAACGAGCGATCAACCCTTTGGTGTCTTTACGCACCACTTTGCGATAATCATCAACAAAGCCAATAACACCGTAACCTACCAGCACCACCAACACGCACCAGACGTACGGATTGGACGGGTAAGCCCACAGCAGTACGGAGATCACAATCGCCGTCAGGATCATAATCCCGCCCATGGTCGGCGTACCGCGCTTGCTGAAGTGTGATTCAGGACCGTCGTTACGCACCACCTGACCAAAGGAAAGTTTTTGCAAATGAGCAATCATACGCGGGCCCATCCACAATGAGATGAACAGCGCGGTCAGCAGGCTGACGATGGCGCGAAACGTCAGATAGGAAAAGACGTTAAAGCCGGAATAATATTTGACCAAATGTTCGGCCAGCCAAACTAACATGTCCCATTCTCCTGTAAAGCGCGTACTACCTCTTCCATGGCGGCACTACGTGAACCCTTAACTAAAATCGTAATTACCTGTTGCTCAGCAATCAGTAATTTAAGACGCGTAATTAACGCAGTTTTATCAGCAAAATGTTCGCCAACGCCGCTGGCGGTGCTGATAGCATGGCTTTGTTTACCCACGCTTAACACGCGGTCAATACCAGCAGCTTTTGCCGCCTCGCCCACCTGTACATGGCAGGCTTCGCTTTCAGCGCCCAGTTCCGCCATATCGCCCACCACCAGCACGCGGTAGCCCGGCATTTCAGCCAGTACCTGGACTGCTGCAGTCATTGAACCGACATTGGCGTTGTAGGAGTCGTCGAGCAGCAACTGGTTTTCTGCCAGTTGGATGGGGAACAGACGGCCTGGAACAGCTTTCAGATTTGCCAGCCCCGCTTTGATAGCATCAAGCGTTGCGCCCACGGACATGGAGAGCGCAGCGGCTGCCAGCGCATTCGCAATATTGTGACGCCCCGGCAACGGCAGCAGAACATCGACGCTACCGGTTGGGGTTTGTAGGGTAAATTCCGTACCGTGCGAGGTCACATGGATATTGGTGGCGGTGAAATCGCTGTTGGCGGCATTGGGTGAGAAACGCCACACTTTGCGTGAGCCAATTACGCTCTGCCAGTTCAGCCAGTCGTTGTTGTCGGCGTTCATAATGGCGATACCGTTTTCCGGCAGGCCGCTAAAGATTTCACCTTTCGCTTTCGCGACACCCGCAAGCGAGCCAAAACCTTCCAGATGCGCCGCTGCCAGGTTGTTGACCAGCGCAGCTTCCGGGCGAGTCAGACTCACAGTCCAGGCTATTTCGCCCTGATGGTTCGCGCCAAGTTCAATAACTGCGTAATCGTATTCCGGCGTTAAGCGCAACAGCGTCATCGGTACACCGATGTCGTTGTTGAGATTGCCTGCCGTATAAAGCGTGTTGCCGCACTGGCTTAAAATCGCCGCCGTCATCTCTTTAACGGAGGTTTTGCCGGAGGACCCCGTCAGAGCAACCACGCGCGCCGGAACTTGCTGGCGAACCCATGCAGCCAGTTCACCAAACGCCAGACGCGTATCCTTGACGATTAACTGCGGCAGGTCGATGTCCAGCGGACGGCTAACCAGTAGTGCGCCTGCGCCGCCAGCTTTCGCCTGGTCGGCAAAATCATGAGCATCGAAACGTTCGCCTTTCAGGGCAACAAACAGGCAGCCCGGCGTCAGTTTTCGGGTATCAGTGGTTACAGCATCAAGGGTGATATCTGCACCTTGCAGGTCACCGTTGAGAATGTCGGTAAGTTGGCTAAGGGTTACGCTAATCATGCAATCACCCCCAGCAGACGCGCCACCGTGACGCGATCGGAGTAGTCCAGACGCTGATTGCCAACAATCTGGTAATCTTCATGGCCTTTGCCCGCGACCAGCACCACATCGTTCTCTTTAGCCTGCATAACGGCGCAAGTCACCGCTTCAGCACGGCCTTCCATCACTTTGGCATGTCCGGCATCTAACATTCCCGCCAGAATATCGTTGATGATGGCACGCGGTTCTTCGGTACGCGGGTTATCGTCCGTCACCACCGCCACGTCAGCAAACTCTTCGGCAATTGCGCCCATCAGTGGACGCTTACCTTTATCGCGATCGCCACCACAGCCAAAGACGCACCACAGCTTGCCCGCACAGTGCAGACGCGCCGCCTGTAAGGCTTTTTCCAGCGCATCCGGCGTATGCGCGTAATCCACCACCACCGTCGGTTTGCCTGGCGCAGTGAACACTTCCATACGTCCGCAAACCGGTTGCAGACGCGCGGCGGTTTTCAACAGATCAGCCAATGGATAGCCGAGTGCCAACAGTGTCGCCAGCGCGAGCAGCAGGTTGCTGACGTTAAAAGCGCCCATCAGATGGCTTTCAATTTCGCCATCGCCCCAACTTGAGCTAAAGCGAATCGTCGCACCGCTGTCGTGATAGTTCACGTCGATCGCTTTTAACCAGCGTCCGTGACAGTTCGGATTGATATGATCTTCCATTGATACCGCAACAGCGTCCGGCAGTTTTGCCAGCCAGCGGCGGCCCACTTCATCGTCGGCGTTAATAATCGCCTGACCGCAATGATGTTCAGAATAAAGCAGCCATTTCGCAGCTTCGTAGTGTTCCATATCACCATGATAATCAAGGTGATCGCGGCTTAAGTTGGTAAAGACCGACGCCGCAAATTTCAATGCCGCCACACGGTGCTGTACCAGCCCGTGGGAGGAAACTTCCATTGCGCAAAAAGTCGCGCCCTGATCCACCAGCCCCGCCAGCTCATGCTGAACATCGACTGCGGAACCGGTAGTATTTTCTGTCGGGATCACTTTCCCAAGCAGACCGTTACCAACGGTGCCCATTACCGCGCTGGTTTCGCCAAGCAGTTGGCTCCACTGCGCCAGCAGCTGGGTAGTCGTGGTTTTGCCGTTGGTGCCCGTTACGCCTACGAGACGTAAATTGTCAGAGGGTTCATGGTAAAAGCGGCCCGCCAGTGCAGATAAACGCTCATTGAGCTGGCTGAGATAGATGACCGGTACGCCGTGCATTTCACGGATTTCACCGTCGGTCGCCTCATCTTTCGCCTCTGCAATAATGGCAGCCACACCTTGCGCTATCGCCTGCGGGATATATCGACGCCCGTCCGCCTGATGACCTACTACAGCTACAAAGAGATCGCCCGCCGCAGCCACACGGCTGTCGAGTGTCATCTCTCGCAGTGCTCGCGAAGGTGCGTCTGGCACCCACGGAGCAAGAAGGTCGCGCAAATTACGATCTGCCACCTGTCCCCTCGCCTTGATTAATCACAAATTCATTTTTATCGCCCGTTGTCAGCGCATCCGGCTCGATGTTCATGGTACGCAATACGCCGCCCATGATGGCACCAAAGACCGGCGCGGAAACGGCGCCGCCGTAGTATTTACCCGCCTGCGGATCGTTGATAACAACAACCAGCGCGAAGCGCGGCTGACTCGCAGGCGCAACGCCTGCGGTATAAGCAATATATTTATTGATGTAGCGACCGTCCGGCCCGACCTTTTTCGCGGTACCGGTTTTAATGGCGATACGATAGCCTTTAATCGCCGCCTTCACGCCGCCGCCGCCCGGTAGCGCCACGCTTTCCATCATATGCACCACGGTGCGGACAATGGATTCCGGGAAGACACGTTCACCGGGAACCGGGGGGTCAACTTTGGTAATCGACAGTGGGCGATAAATGCCGTAGCTGCCGATAGTTGCGTAGACTCGCGCTAACTGTAACGGTGTTACCATTAGCCCGTAGCCGAAAGAGAAGGTGGCCCTCTCTATGTCAGACCACCGTTGTTTTTGAGGATATAAGCCACTGCGTTCTCCGACCAACCCCAAATTGGTCGCTTTTCCCAGTCCAAAACGTGAGTAAGTATCTACTAACGCTGAGGACGGCATCGCTAACGCCAGCTTGGAAACACCGACGTTACTCGACTTCTGTAATACCCCGGTCAGGGTTAATTCGCTGTAGCGTGCCACGTCTTTGATTTCGTGGCCGTTTATTCGATAAGGAACGGTATTGAGTACCGAGTTTTCCCGCACCACGCCACGTTGCAACGCGGTCATCACCACCATCGGTTTAACCGTTGAGCCCGGTTCAAACACGTCGGTGATGGTACGGTTACGCATCGCCTCTTTCGGCGTGCCACTCAGATTGTTAGGGTTGTATGATGGGCTGTTAGCCATCGCCAGCACTTCACCGGTGTTGACATCCACCAGCACGGCGCTACCAGATTCAGCCTTGTTAAAGGCCACCGCATTGTTCAGTTCGCGATAAACCAGCGCCTGCAGGCGTTCATCAATACTCAGCGCCAGGTTGTGCGCAGCCTGGCTGTCAGTAGAAGAAATATCTTCAATTACGCGACCATAGCGGTCTTTACGCACAATGCGCTCACCCGGCTGCCCGGTAAGCCATTTATCGAAACTCTTCTCAACGCCCTCAATCCCTTGACTATCGACGTTAGTAAAGCCAATGAGGTGAGCAGTCACTTCGCCGGATGGATAATAACGGCGAGATTCTTCACGCAGATGAATCCCCGGCAGTTTCAGTTTTTTGATGTAGTCCGCCATGTCAGGGTTTACCTGACGCGCCAGATAAATAAAGCGCCCTTTCGGGTTGGCGTTAATGCGGGCAGAAAGCTGATCCAGCGGAATATTGAGCGCGTTAGCCAGCGCCTTCCAGCGGTCACCGACGCTGATACCACCAGCGTCATGCACTTCTTTCGGGTCAGCCCAAATCGCTTTTACCGGCACGCTCACCGCTAACGGGCGACCAGAACGGTCAGTAATCATGCCGCGGGAGGTGGAAACTTGCTGAACGCGAAGAGAACGCATGTCGCCCTCTTTCACCAGCATATCCGGGGAGATAACTTGTAACCACGCTACGCGTCCGAGCAGAAAAGCCAGCGCCAGGAGAATACAGCCGCATAACAACGCAAAACGCCAACTGATAAAGTTGGCATGTTCTTCCTGACGTTTTGGTTTCTGCGTTTTCGCCGCTGCTTTCATGCGTCGCGTTTATCCTTATTTTTGCACTACGATATTTTCTTGTGACGGATCAACATGCTGCATTTGCAGCTTTTCCGTGGCGATCCTTTCCACCCGGCTATGGTCGCCGAGCGCATTCTCTTCAAGGATCAGGTTGCGCCATTCAATGTCTAAAGCATCTCGCTCCAGCACCAGTTGTTCGCGCTGAGCGGTCAGTAAACGGGTATGGTGCGCCGTGGTTACCACAGTCACCGCCGTCAAAATAATGCAAATGAACAGGCAGAGTGGCAGCTTCCCAAATCGCAAAAGATCGTCACCGATAACACCAGGCAATGCATGGCGCTCGTGGCTTCCCATCGATCCTTTAACTTTGCTTAGAGCTTCTGTCACTCTGCTGATCATGCATTCGTCCTCTCTGCAATACGCAGAACTGAACTACGGGCACGAGGGTTCTCAGCCACCTCTTCTTCGCCCGGCATTAACTTGCCTAGTGCTCGCAGCTGACGGCCACCCAGTTTTTTGAGCTGCTCTTCAGTCATCGGTAACCCTGCCGGAACTTGCGGACCGCGGCTGTTTTCACGCATAAAACGTTTCACAATACGGTCTTCCAGCGAGTGGAAGCTGATGATCGAAAGCCGCCCACCCGGGGCCAGCACGTTGAGCGAGCTTTTTAGCGCCTGCTCTATCTCCTCCAGTTCACTGTTTACCCAAATGCGCACCGCCTGGAAGGTACGGGTCGCGGGATGTTTAAACTTATCTTTCACCGGCGTTGCAGCAGCCACGACTTCCGCCAGTTCTTTGGTGCGGGTCATCGGCTGTTCGCGGTTACGCTCGACAATGGCGCGGGCAATGCGTTTGGCAAAACGCTCTTCACCATAGGTTTTCAATACCCAGGCGATATCGGCTTCTTCTGCGGTTTGTAGCCATTCAGCGGCTGACTGCCCACGGGTTGGGTCCATACGCATGTCCAGCGGACCATCGCGCATAAAGGAAAAGCCACGTTCAGCATCATCAAGTTGCGGTGAAGAGACGCCAAGATCGAGGAGAATGCCGTCGATCTTGCCGATAAGATCGCGCTCGGCAACGTATTCGCCCAGCGCGGAGAAAGGTCCGTGGATGATGGAGAAGCGCGGATCATCAATAGTCTTCGCAACGGCGATAGCCTGCGGGTCGCGATCGATCGCCAGCAAACGCCCCTCTTCGCCAAGCTGCGAGAGGATCAGACGTGAGTGACCACCGCGACCAAAAGTCCCATCAATGTAGATGCCATCAGGACGGATATTGAGGCCATTAACGGCTTCATCCAGCAGCACCGTAGTATGTTTATAGTTTTCCATCATTTTATAGAGACAAGTCCTGCAGTCGCTCCGATAAGTCTCCGGTAGCCAACTGCTCTGCGTCGATATCTTCCTTGACCTGTTGATGCCAGGTTGTTTCATCCCACAGCTCAAACTTGTTGAACTGTCCAACCAGCATCACTTCTTTTGTCAGCCCGGCATGTTGCCGCAGTACTGGCGCGATTAACAATCGACCTGCGCCATCCATCTGACATTCGCTGGCATGACCTAACAGTAGGCGCTGCACACGGCGCTCAACCGGGTTCATGCTCGACAGACGCGATAATTTTTGCTCGATAATTTCCCATTCAGGCAGGGGGTAAAGCAGCAGGCACGGGTGATAAATGTCAATGGTGCAAACCATTTGACCGGCAGCGTTCTCAAGCAGCTGTTCCCGATAACGGGTAGGCACTGATAAGCGCCCTTTGCTGTCGAGATTGACTAACGTTGCTCCCCGGAACATGCCAGCCTCACCCCTTATTCCCACTTTGCCCCACAATTTCCCACTGAAAGGAGTTTACGGAGCTGAGGAAAAGCTTGTCAAGCCAGTCACAAGGCATACCGAGGTAAAAAACCCGATGTTTACGGCTAATATCAGCGTTGTTTATTTTACGTCCAACGTGCGAAGCAAATTAACGTTATGAATAGCTGTAAGAAAAAATCCCTCATCGTCATCACCGTTTTAAAATGACTCACTATTTTCCACAGCAAATATAAAGTGTCAGTTTGCGACGCGAGCGGCATTTTAGGACATATCTTCCCCGGTTAACAGTCCTTGTTACGTCTGTGTGGCGCTTGATGCCAGCGGGTTTGCGCAAAAGCAAAGAAAAGTGTTTGTTAAATCGGCAATTCATCGCCGCATGTAACAAAATAATGCAAAAACGCGCTGTCGATATCACTTAATTATTGTGAATTTCAGCTGGTGAGTTAATTAACGGGCGGGTTTAAAAGCATTTATCAATAATAGTCAGGAATAGTCTTATTTACTTTAAGCATATTGATGTCCAGTCCCGTACTCTACGCGCCAGAGGGAAATTCACCTGGCGCGTATTTTTGTTCGCGGCTTAGCTACGGCTGAGCACGCCGCGGCGATAGAGATTACGTTTAATGCGCGTTAAACCAGGTTTTGGCTTACGCGGTTCGTCCAGGCTTGCCAGGACAATCTCCAGCACACGCTCTGCGACATCGCGGTGACGTTGAGCCACTGCCAGCACCGGACACTGTAAGAAGTCGAGCAGTTCGTTATCGCCAAAGGTGGCAATTGCCAGGTCAGAAGGCAGTTTGCCGTCGCGACGCAGCGTGACATCCATCACTCCTTGCAACAACGCAAACGACGTTGTGAACAGCGCCTGCGGCATCGGATGCGTTTCCAGCCATTTTTCGAATAACTGGGCAGCCGCCTCCCGCTCATAGCTGTTGGCATACAGGAAATGCACTTCGCGCGGATCATCTTTCCAGGCAGTACGGAAACCTTGTTCACGCAGGAAGCTGACAGAAAGCTCCGGTAGCGCACCAAGATAAAGCACCGTCTCGGCGGGAAACTTACGTAACTCTTCCGCCAGCATTTCGGCATCATCCTGATCGGCACCAACCACGCTGGTGAAGTGTTCACGATCGAGGGCGCGGTCCAGCGCGACAATCGGGAACGGGTCGTTAGCCCAGCGTTGATAAAAAGGATGCTCAGGAGGCAACGACGTCGAAACAATAATGGCATCAACCTGACGCTGTAAAAGGTGCTCAATGCACCGCATTTCGTTGTCTGGCTGATCTTCTGAGCAGGCAATCAGCAGTTGATAACCCCGTTGCCGCGCCTGGCGTTCAAGATAGTTAGCGATGCGGGTATAGCTGGTGTTCTCCAGATCGGGGATCACAAGACCAATAGAACGTGTGCGTCCAGCACGAAGCCCAGCTGCCACGGCGTTCGGGTGGTAATTGTGCTCACGCACCACAGCCATGACTTTTTCAACGGTTTTGTCGCTCACACGGTATTGCTTCGCTTTGCCGTTAATAACATAGCTTGCAGTGGTCCGCGACACTCCCGCCAGCCGAGCGATTTCATCCAGTTTCACAATTGCCCCTTGCGTAAAATGTAAAAACCATAGCCATTGTACTGGTATGGGTTAAATTCATTAACATCTAAGCGCAGAAAATTAACTGCGGCAACTGCTTTTATTCCAGGTTCCCACTGATTTCGCAAAAAAAGCCCAACGTGACATGTTGGGCTGTAAATTGCGCATTGAGATCATTCTCAACGCATTATTTTATCGCCGCGCGAAAGTCCGACCACACCAGAGCGAGCAACCTCCACAATTTTCGCCACATCGCGAATCGATGCTAAAAATGCATCAAGCTTACCGCTGGTGCCTGCTAATTGAACGGTATAAAGCGAGGGTGTGACATCGATAATTTGCCCACGGAATATTTCCGTATTACGTTTCACTTCGTCACGCCCGTAACCGCTGGCCTGAATTTTCACCAGCATGATTTCCCGCTCAACATGCGCGCCCTGCCCCAACTCACTCACGCGCAAGACATCGACCAGTTTGTGTAATTGCTTTTCGATCTGCTCAAGTACTTTTTCATCGCCCACGGTCTGGATGGTCATACGCGATAATGTCGGATCGTCGGTTGGCGCAACGGTCAGGCTTTCAATGTTGTAGCCACGCTGGGAAAAAAGGCCAATCACGCGGGATAACGCGCCTGATTCATTTTCGAGTAAGACTGATAATATCCGGCGCATAATCAGGTTCTCTCCGTTTTGCTTAACCACATTTCATCCATTCCGCCCCCGCGAATCTGCATCGGGTAGACGTGCTCGCTGCCATCGACGGTAACATCAACAAACACCAGGCGATTATTGCGCACCTGTTCCAGCGCCTCGCTAAGTTTGCTTTCCAGCTCATGCGGATGAGAAATCTGGATCCCGACATGCCCATAGGCTTCCGCCAGACGGACGAAATCGGGTAGCGATTGCATATAAGATTGTGAATGACGGCCGGAATAGATCATGTCCTGCCACTGCTTCACCATCCCCAGATAGCGGTTATTGAGATTCACCACCAGTACGGGCAACTCGTATTGCAACGCGGTAGACAGTTCCTGGATGTTCATCTGAATACTGCCGTCGCCAGTGACGCAAACCACGGTTTCTTCTGGCAACGCCATTTTGACGCCCAGTGCCGCAGGTAAACCAAAACCCATCGTGCCGAGGCCACCGGAATTGATCCAGCGACGCGGTTTGTCGAATGGATAATAAAGTGCAGCAAACATCTGGTGCTGCCCGACATCGGACGTCACGTAAGCGTCTCCCTTCGTCAACCGCCAAAGAGTCTCGATCACCGCCTGCGGTTTAATCTTTTCACTGTGAGTGTCATATTTCAGGCACTGACGAGCGCGCCACTGTTCAATTTGCTGCCACCAGTCGCGGATCTCATCCAGTGGTTGATGGGCGGATTCTTGCGACAAGAGTTCAAGCATTTGTTCGAGGACCTGGCGAGCATCCCCCACAATCGGGATATCCGCAGTCACGGTTTTAGAAATGGAAGTAGGATCAATATCGATATGCAGAACAGTGGCATTTGGGCAGTACTTTGCCAGATTGTTCGTCGTTCGGTCATCAAATCGTACCCCGACGGCGAAAATCACATCCGCGTTATGCATCGTCATATTGGCTTCGTAGGTACCGTGCATTCCCAGCATGCCCAGTGCCTGACGATGCGTTGCCGGAAACGCCCCCAGCCCCATCAATGAGCAAACAACGGGCAGATTCAACGCCTCCACCGTTTCTTTCAACTGCTGATGGCAGCCCGCCGTGATTGCCCCACCGCCTACGTAGACAACCGGTTTTTTTGCCGCTACCAGCGTTTGCAGAGCACGCTTAATTTGCCCTTTATGTCCGGTAGTAGTGGGATTGTAAGAACGCATACTGACCGACTCCGGCCAGACATAGGGTAATTTGTTCGCCGGATTAAGAATATCTTTCGGTAAATCAACGACTACTGGTCCTGGGCGACCACTTGCCGCCAGCCAGAAAGCCTTTTTCAGCACCTGCGGAATGTCTTCCGTTTGCTTAACCAGAAAACTGTGTTTAACCACCGGTCGCGAAATCCCCACCATGTCGCACTCCTGAAAGGCATCGTAACCTATCAACGAGGTCGCTACCTGCCCGGAAAGGACAACTAATGGAATGGAATCCATATAAGCGGTGGCGATGCCAGTAATCGCATTGGTCGCCCCTGGACCCGACGTTACCAGCACGACGCCGACTTCCCCGGTCGCGCGCGCCAGGCCATCGGCCATATGCACCGCCGCCTGCTCATGACGAACTAATACATGATCAATACCACCCACGGTATGCAATGCATCATAAATATCAAGGACTGCGCCTCCGGGATAACCGAATACTTGTTTAACGCCCTGATCGATAAGCGATCGGACGACCATCTCGGCTCCAGACAACATCTCCATGGCCTGCCTCACTGTTTGACGGAAAAAATGTGTAAAACACATTAACCGTCCGATCTTGCTTAAGCAATTGGCAGCCAGAGACATAAACACGGGGTAATAAGAATAAACAGGAGGAAAGGTGAAAAGAAACGATAAAATCCTCCATTACAGAGGATTAAATTGATAATAAATCGGCTGAATCCCACAACTTACAGCAATTTCTCTATTTTTTTAATTAATCCTAAAATAGAGAGCCCACACATTCAGAATAAAATTCTACATTCAATAAAAAATGCAGAATAAACCAGACATTCATGTCTGACCTATTCTGCAATCAGTTAGCGTTTGCAAATTGAGACTAATTGCTCTTCCATCCACTGATGGCCTTTATCGCGCCCGGCAGCTTCATGCCAGGAGAGATAACAGGTTCTGCTGTTTTGTTTTAACGGCAGCGGTAATACCTGTAATTCTAAGGATTCAGCGAACTCTTCAGCCAGCCAACGCGGCGCAATAGCGACCAAATGCGTTTGCGACACCACGCTAAGTACGCTCATCATTGCCATGCCCTGATACGCGATACTGGCTTGCTTATCTACCGTGTCATACCAAGGTTGACTAAATGACGCGAAACGATCGAGCGAAACCGCCGCATGTTGTTCGTTATAAACATCATGTTTCAGTAACGGGCCCTTAATTGTTGGATGATTTTTGCTGGCTACCAGCACCATTTCATCTTTAAATAATGGTACGCTGGTAAATTCAGGACGATGGAAGTCTTCATAACTAATCACAAACTCCGTTTCCTGATAACGCAGCTGATGTTCAGTGTTCTGATTTAATGAAGACTTGAACATAACATGTATATTTGGCGCAATCTGCTCAATGTGATTATAAATCTGCGAGGTCAGAATGCTGTCTAACGGGCTGCAAACACAAAGATGAAATACACGTTCACTACTCGCGGGTTCAAAACCTGAACCAGGCAATTCATTTTGTACTAGTTGCAATGCCTGGCGAACTGAACCAAAAAGTTGAAATGCGCGAGCAGTCGGTTGAATACCACGGCCATAACGAACAAAAAGCTCGTCATTAAACATCACCTTCAGGCGTGCAACAGCGTTACTGACCGCAGGTTGCGACATACCCAGAACATGAGCGGCACGGGTAATGTTTTGCTCCTGCATCACGGCATCGAAAACGGTTAATAAGTTGAGATCGACCATGCGTAGCTGTGGCTTGCTTAACTCCGCCGTCTCTGAATGATCTGTTTGTACCTCTGGCATACTTAACTCCACTGTCACACTTAACTCCCTTTCCCTTATTGGAATGCAGAGAAATAATCCTGAAGAATATGATTTATCATGCATATAAAATAAGAAAAAGGAAAATGAGTAAAATTAGGAAAACATAAAGATACGGGTTCTGATAAAAACAGAATCCATTGCCGTGGAATGAGTCATTTACCACAGCATAATAATCCATAATGATTTTGTTGCGAAAACAATCTAATCATAACTACCGCGAATACTCAATCATCTACAAAATGGATTAAATGTGCTTATTTAATAATTAATTTATATATTTAATGCATTAATTCTTAACATTAATTGATCAATAATATTCACCAAATCAATATCAAAAAAATCGCAAAACATATAATTCAATACAAATCATCAGGATAGGTTTTGCAACGCGTGCATTTTGTCCCCTTTTTCCTCGTTGATTAGATGCAAAAATTTATGCTGAAATATGTCAACCGATGAAAAGCGTCGGTAGTTAAGCAGAAATTAATATCGCTTACTTTAACCACCGCAGCACAATTAGCTAATTTTACGGATGCAGAACTCACGCTGGCGGGACGTTTTTATTGCGTCAGGGTTGACATCCGTTTTTGTATCCAGTAACTCTAAAAGCATATCGCATTCATCTGGAGCTGATTTAATGACTCACATCGTTCGCTTTATCGGTCTACTACTACTAAACGCATCTTCTTTGCGCGGTAGACGAGTGAGCGGCATCCAGCATTAAGCCAGCACGCAGTCAAACAAAAAACCCGCGCCATTGCGCGGGTTTTTTTATGCCCGAAGCGAGGCGCTCTAAAAGAGACAAGGACCCAAACCATGAGCCAGCAAGTCATTATTTTCGATACCACATTGCGCGACGGTGAACAGGCGTTACAGGCAAGCTTGAGTGTGAAAGAAAAACTGCAAATTGCGCTGGCCCTTGAGCGTATGGGTGTTGACGTGATGGAAGTCGGTTTCCCCGTCTCTTCGCCGGGTGATTTTGAATCAGTGCAAACCATCGCCCGCCAGGTTAAAAACAGCCGCGTATGCGCGTTAGCTCGCTGCGTGGAGAAAGATATCGACGTGGCGGCCGAATCCCTGAAAGTCGCCGAAGCCTTCCGTATTCATACCTTTATTGCCACTTCGCCAATGCACATCGCCACCAAGCTGCGCAGCACGCTGGATGAAGTGATCGAACGCGCTATCTATATGGTGAAACGCGCCCGTAATTACACCGATGATGTTGAATTTTCTTGCGAAGATGCCGGGCGTACACCCATTGCCGATCTGGCGCGAGTGGTCGAAGCGGCGATTAATGCCGGTGCCACCACCATCAACATTCCGGACACCGTGGGCTACACCATGCCGTTTGAGTTCGCCGGAATCATCAGCGGCCTGTATGAACGCGTACCTAACATCGACAAAGCCATTATTTCCGTACATACCCACGACGATTTAGGCCTGGCGGTCGGCAACTCACTGGCGGCGGTACATGCCGGTGCACGCCAGGTGGAAGGTGCAATGAACGGGATCGGCGAGCGTGCCGGAAACTGTTCCCTGGAAGAAGTCATCATGGCGATCAAAGTTCGTAAGGATATTCTCAACGTCCACACCGCCATTAATCACCAGGAGATATGGCGCACCAGCCAGTTAGTTAGCCAGATTTGTAATATGCCGATCCCGGCAAACAAAGCCATTGTTGGCAGCGGCGCATTCGCACACTCCTCCGGTATACACCAGGATGGCGTGCTGAAAAACCGCGAAAACTACGAAATCATGACACCAGAATCTATTGGTCTGAACCAAATCCAGCTGAATCTGACCTCTCGTTCAGGGCGTGCGGCGGTGAAACATCGCATGGATGAGATGGGGTATAAAGAAAGTGAATATAATTTAGACAATTTGTACGATGCTTTCCTGAAGCTGGCGGACAAAAAAGGTCAGGTGTTTGATTACGATCTGGAGGCGCTGGCCTTCATCGGTAAGCAGCAAGAAGAGCCGGAGCATTTCCGTCTGGATTACTTCAGCGTGCAGTCTGGCTCTAACGATATCGCCACCGCCGCCGTCAAACTGGCCTGTGGCGAAGAAGTCAAAGCAGAAGCCGCCAACGGTAACGGTCCGGTCGATGCCGTCTATCAGGCAATTAACCGCATCACTGAATATAACGTCGAACTGGTGAAATACAGCCTGACCGCCAAAGGCCACGGTAAAGATGCGCTGGGTCAGGTGGATATCGTCGCTAACTACAACGGTCGCCGCTTCCACGGCGTCGGCCTGGCTACCGATATTGTCGAGTCATCTGCCAAAGCCATGGTGCACGTTCTGAACAATATCTGGCGTGCCGCAGAAGTCGAAAAAGAGTTGCAACGCAAAGCTCAACACAACGAAAACAACAAGGAAACCGTGTGATGTCGAAGAATTACCATATTGCCGTATTGCCGGGGGACGGTATTGGTCCGGAAGTGATGACCCAGGCGCTGAAAGTGCTGGATGCCGTGCGCAACCGCTTTGCGATGCGCATCACCACCAGCCATTACGATGTAGGCGGCGCAGCCATTGATAACCACGGGCAACCACTGCCGCCTGCGACGGTTGAAGGTTGTGAGCAAGCCGATGCCGTGCTGTTTGGCTCGGTAGGCGGCCCGAAGTGGGAACATTTACCACCAGACCAGCAACCAGAACGCGGCGCGCTGCTGCCTCTGCGTAAGCACTTCAAATTATTCAGCAACCTGCGCCCGGCAAAACTGTATCAGGGGCTGGAAGCATTCTGTCCGCTGCGTGCAGACATTGCCGCAAACGGCTTCGACATCCTGTGTGTGCGCGAACTGACCGGCGGCATCTATTTCGGTCAGCCAAAAGGCCGCGAAGGTAGCGGACAATATGAAAAAGCCTTTGATACCGAGGTGTATCACCGTTTTGAGATCGAACGTATCGCCCGCATCGCGTTTGAATCTGCTCGCAAGCGTCGCCACAAAGTGACGTCGATCGATAAAGCCAACGTGCTGCAATCCTCTATTTTATGGCGGGAGATCGTTAACGAGATCGCCACGGAATACCCGGATGTCGAACTGGCGCATATGTACATCGACAACGCCACCATGCAGCTGATTAAAGATCCATCACAGTTTGACGTTCTGCTGTGCTCCAACCTGTTTGGCGACATTCTGTCTGACGAGTGCGCAATGATCACTGGCTCGATGGGGATGTTGCCTTCCGCCAGCCTGAACGAGCAAGGTTTTGGACTGTATGAACCGGCGGGCGGCTCGGCACCAGATATCGCAGGCAAAAACATCGCCAACCCGATTGCACAAATCCTTTCGCTGGCACTGCTGCTGCGTTACAGCCTGGATGCCGATGATGCGGCTTGCGCCATTGAACGCGCCATTAACCGCGCATTAGAAGAAGGCATTCGCACCGGGGATTTAGCCCGTGGCGCTGCCGCCGTTAGTACCGATGAAATGGGCGATATCATTGCCCGCTATGTAGCAGAAGGGGTGTAATCATGGCTAAGACGTTATACGAAAAATTGTTCGACGCTCACGTTGTGTACGAAGCCGAAAACGAAACCCCACTGTTATATATCGACCGCCACCTGGTGCATGAAGTGACCTCACCGCAGGCGTTCGATGGTCTGCGCGCCCACGGTCGCCCGGTACGTCAGCCGGGCAAAACCTTCGCTACCATGGATCACAACGTCTCTACCCAGACCAAAGACATTAATGCCTGCGGTGAAATGGCGCGTATCCAGATGCAGGAACTGATCAAAAACTGCAAAGAATTTGGCGTCGAACTGTATGACCTGAATCACCCGTATCAGGGGATCGTCCACGTAATGGGGCCGGAACAGGGCGTCACCTTGCCGGGGATGACCATTGTCTGCGGCGACTCGCATACCGCCACCCACGGCGCGTTTGGCGCACTGGCCTTTGGTATCGGCACTTCCGAAGTTGAACACGTACTGGCAACGCAAACCCTGAAACAGGGCCGCGCAAAAACCATGAAAATTGAAGTCCAGGGCAAAGCCGCGCCGGGCATTACCGCAAAAGATATCGTGCTGGCAATTATCGGTAAAACCGGTAGCGCAGGCGGCACCGGGCATGTGGTGGAGTTTTGCGGCGAAGCAATCCGTGATTTAAGCATGGAAGGTCGTATGACCCTGTGCAATATGGCAATCGAAATGGGCGCAAAAGCCGGTCTGGTTGCACCGGACGAAACCACCTTTAACTATGTCAAAGGCCGTCTGCATGCGCCGAAAGGCAAAGATTTCGACGACGCCGTTGCCTACTGGAAAACCCTGCAAACCGACGAAGGCGCAACTTTCGATACCGTTGTCACTCTGCAAGCAGAAGAAATTTCACCGCAGGTCACCTGGGGCACCAATCCCGGCCAGGTGATTTCCGTGAACGACAATATTCCCGATCCGGCTTCGTTTGCCGATCCGGTTGAACGCGCGTCGGCAGAAAAAGCGCTGGCCTATATGGGGCTGAAACCGGGTATTCCGCTGACCGAAGTGGCTATCGACAAAGTGTTTATCGGTTCCTGTACCAACTCGCGCATTGAAGATTTACGCGCGGCAGCGGAGATCGCCAAAGGGCGAAAAGTCGCGCCAGGCGTGCAGGCACTGGTGGTTCCCGGCTCTGGCCCGGTAAAAGCCCAGGCGGAAGCGGAAGGTCTGGATAAAATCTTTATTGAAGCCGGTTTTGAATGGCGCTTGCCTGGCTGCTCAATGTGTCTGGCGATGAACAACGACCGTCTGAATCCGGGCGAACGTTGTGCCTCCACCAGCAACCGTAACTTTGAAGGCCGCCAGGGGCGCGGCGGGCGCACGCATCTGGTCAGCCCGGCAATGGCTGCCGCTGCTGCTGTGACCGGACATTTCGCCGACATTCGCAACATTAAATAAGGAGCACACCATGGCAGAGAAATTTATCAAACACACAGGCCTGGTGGTTCCGCTGGATGCCGCCAATGTCGATACCGATGCAATCATCCCGAAACAGTTTTTGCAGAAAGTGACCCGTACGGGTTTTGGCGCGCATCTGTTTAACGACTGGCGTTTTCTGGATGAAAAAGGCCAACAGCCAAACCCGGACTTCGTGCTGAACTTCCCGCAGTATCAGGGCGCTTCCATTTTGCTGGCACGAGAAAACTTCGGCTGTGGCTCTTCGCGTGAGCACGCGCCCTGGGCATTGACCGACTACGGTTTTAAAGTGGTGATTGCGCCGAGTTTTGCTGACATCTTCTACGGCAATAGCTTTAACAACCAGCTGCTGCCGGTGAAATTAAGCGATGCAGAAGTGGACGAACTGTTTGCGCTGGTGAAAGCTAATCCGGGGATCCATTTCGACGTGGATCTGGAAGCGCAAGAGGTGAAAGCGGGAGAGAAAACCTATCGCTTTACCATCGATGCCTTCCGCCGCCACTGCATGATGAACGGTCTGGACAGTATTGGGCTTACCTTGCAGCACGACGACGCCATTGCCGCTTATGAAGCAAAACAACCTGCGTTTATGAATTAATCCCCTTGCCCGGTCAAATGACCGGGCTTTCCGCTATCGTCCACGTCATCAAACGTCTTTAACCTTTGCGGTTAAAAATAATGCGACAACAGAAATAACCGCAATTACCCAGTAGACAGCAAAGTGCCCCCAACTTTGTGCAATTGCTCCCTGAATAACGCCAGCCAGAATTACCCCGGTAGAAATACTGTTAGTAAATAAGGTGGTAGCTGCCCCCGCTCTTCCAGGCATTAAATCCTGAAACCATAGCATCCCAATACCCGCAACAATGCCGATAAATACAGCGTTAAAAAGTTGCAGCGTCATCAACGCCATACGGCTATTAAAGAAAATCAATCCGGTGTAAAACAGTACTCCTGCCGCCACTGCTATGACCATCATTCGCCGCTTACCATAACGTTTGACATAGTAGCCAGCCAGAATCATTGCTGGTATTTCCAGTCCAGCTGCCGTCCCCATCAGGAAACCCGCCAGTTTGTCTGGCAATCCTAACTCGCTACTGATCCACAACGGCATATCAATAATGTACATGGTGTTGCAGGTCCACATTAACGTCGAGGCGACAAATAACATCCGTACGTTACTATCCTGCCAGCCACCTTGCATTGATAAAGCATTTTCCGACGGCAGTTCTACCCGCGCCACAGACGGAAGCATAAATGCAATCAATACCAGACTGAGTGTGAATATCCCGGCGGCAATCGAAAACATCACCGTAAAGCCGTAATTCAACGCCAGCATAAAGGCCAACGGTGGACCGATAACCCATGCCAGAGAAAGCTGCGCACGCATCACCGAGCTAAACATCACCACTTCTCGCGCCGAGTTATCCGCATATTCCCGCGCCAGAGCAAATAACTGTGGCATTGCCGTATTGGCCAGAGATGCCAGAAGCACACCACAGGTGATAAGCGTCAGATAATGACGATTAAATGCAAACAATAGCGCATTGCCGATAGCCATCAAACAGCAAAATATAATCAGTTTTCGCCGATCGCCCTGACTGTCAGAACGTTTTGCCAACCAGAGGCTTACGCCGATCCCAGCAATAGCATTCACCGTATAAAAGAGGCCGATCCAGAAAGGTTGCGCGCCAACCTCACGACTCAGAAATAAGCTCAATGTAGGAGCCTGTAGCGCCCCGGCCACCCCCATCATAAAAGCGACCAGCATAAATGCCGCGTAAACACCGTTCATACGGCGAGCCATCGTCATTATCCAGATCATACGTTCCCTTTTTAGCGCGGCGAGAATAAAAAAAACCAGCAGGTATAATCTGCTGGCGGGTGATTTTACACCAATACTCAGTCACACATGATGCAGGCAAGTCAACTTTCAGAATTGCGGTCATCCCACTGCATCAGTCCTTCAAGCATGGTTAATCGTTGTGGGACGCTTAACCAACGCAACCAGCACAACTTCGCTGTCGCGGTAAAATAGTGCTGATAAAACTGACGCATGGGGCACCCCCTTGCTTCATCGTTAGGAATTATTGACTTAATATAGGGAAAATAAAATTGCTGTCTTTTGCACAGGAGTTCCCCTTTTATGCCATCTGCTCGTCTGCAACAACAGTTCATCCGCCTGTGGCAATGCTGCGAGGGTAAATCGCAGGACACAACGCTCAACGAACTGGCAGCGTTATTGAGCTGCTCGCGTCGTCATATGCGCACCCTGCTCAACACCATGCAGGATCGCGGCTGGCTGACGTGGGAAGCGGAAGTCGGGCGCGGTAAACGCTCGCGTCTGACATTCCTCTATACCGGGCTGGCGCTTCAGCAACAGCGGGCGGAAGACCTGCTGGAGCAGGATCGTATCGATCAACTGGTGCAGTTGGTTGGCGACAAAGCGACTGTGCGGCAAATGCTGGTTTCTCATCTGGGCCGCAGCTTCCGCCAGGGGCGGCACATCCTGCGCGTGCTCTACTATCGTCCGTTGCGTAATCTGCTACCTGGCAGCGCATTGCGCCGTTCCGAAACCCATATCGCCCGGCAAATCTTCAGTTCGCTAACGCGCATAAATGAGGAAAATGGGGAACTGGAAGCAGACATCGCCCACCACTGGCAGCAAATTTCACCGCTTCACTGGCGTTTCTTTTTGCGTCCAGGAGTCCATTTTCACCATGGTCGTGAACTGGAAATGGACGATGTGATCGCCTCTTTAAAACGAATCAATACGCTGCCGCTCTATTCGCATATTGCTGACATTGTGTCGCCGACGCCCTGGACGCTGGATATCCATCTCACGCAACCGGACCGCTGGTTACCGTTACTGCTGGGGCAAGTTCCGGCGATGATCCTGCCGCGCGAATGGGAAACCCTCAGTAACTTTGCCAGCCATCCCATCGGCACCGGTCCGTATGCGGTGATTCGCAACAGCACCAATCAACTGAAAATTCAGGCATTCGATGACTTCTTCGGTTACCGGGCATTAATCGACGAAGTTAACGTCTGGGTTCTGCCGGAAATTGCCGACGAGCCAGCCGGAGGGCTGATGCTAAAAGGTCCACAGGGCGAGGAAAAAGAGATTGAAAGCCGCCTGGAGGAAGGTTGCTACTATTTACTGTTCGACAGCCGCACCCATCGCGGGGCGAATCAGCAAGTCAGGGACTGGGTAAGCTATGTGCTTTCTCCAACTAATCTGGTCTATTTCGCTGAGGAACAGTACCAGCAACTGTGGTTCCCGGCTTATGGACTGCTCCCCCGTTGGCACCATGCCCGCACCATAAAGAGCGAAAAACCGGCTGGCCTGGAAAGCCTCACCCTAACCTTTTATCAGGATCACAGTGAGCATCGGGTGATTGCCGGGATCATGCAGCAGATTCTGGCAAGTCACCAGGTCACGCTGAAAATCAAAGAGATCGACTACGATCAGTGGCATACAGGAGAGATCGAAAGTGATATCTGGCTAAACAGCGCCAACTTTACCCTGCCGCTGGACTTCTCTGTTTTCGCACATTTATGCGAAGTGCCACTGCTACAACATTGCATTCCCATTGACTGGCAAGCCGACGCTGCTCGCTGGCGCAATGGCGAGATGAATCTGGCGAACTGGTGCCAGCAACTGGTCGCCAGCAAAGCGATGGTGCCATTATTGCACCACTGGCTGATCATTCAGGGGCAACGCAGTATGCGCGGCCTGCGCATGAATACCCTCGGCTGGTTCGATTTTAAATCAGCGTGGTTTGCGCCACCGGATCCATGATTGCTGGTTGATAACAAAATCACTACACTAACGCCGTTCTCAACGGGGTGCCACGCGTACGCGTGCGCTGAGAAAATACCCGTCGAACCTGATCCGGATAACGCCGGCGAAGGGATTTGAGGCTCCTTCTCAAGTCCTTTGCCACTCTTTTTTGAGGTGCAAAGTGTTAAAAAAATGTCTGCCCCTGCTGTTGCTGTGCACAGCGCCCGTTTTCGCTAAACCCGTTCTGACTGTTTATACCTACGATTCCTTCGCCGCCGACTGGGGGCCTGGTCCGGTGGTTAAAAAAGCCTTTGAAGCCGACTGTAATTGCGAACTGAAACTGGTGGCGCTGGAAGATGGCGTTTCGCTTCTCAACCGTCTACGGATGGAAGGCAAAAACAGTAAAGCCGATGTGGTGCTGGGGCTGGATAACAACCTGTTAGACGCCGCCAGTAAAACCGGACTGTTTGCCAAAAGCGGTGTGGCAGCGGATGCCGTTAACGTTCCCGGCGGCTGGAATAATGACACTTTCGTACCGTTTGATTATGGCTACTTCGCCTTCGTTTATGACAAGAACAAACTGAAAAACCCGCCACAAAGCCTGAAAGAACTGGTTGAGAGCGATCAAAACTGGCGGGTGATTTATCAGGATCCGCGCACCAGTACACCGGGGCTGGGTCTGTTGCTATGGATGCAAAAAGTCTATGGCGATGACGCCCCACAAGCCTGGCAGAAACTGTCGAAGAAAACGGTCACGGTCACCAAAGGCTGGAGCGAAGCCTACGGCCTGTTTTTAAAAGGTGAAAGCGATCTGGTACTGAGTTACACCACCTCTCCGGCTTATCACATTCTCGAAGAGAAGAAAGATAACTACGCCGCCGCGAACTTCAGCGAAGGTCACTATCTGCAAGTGGAAGTCGCCGCCCGCACCGCTGCCAGCAAGCAGCCGGAGCTGGCGCAAAAATTCCTCCAGTTTATGGTTTCTCCGGCTTTCCAGAATGCGATCCCAACCGGCAACTGGATGTATCCGGTGGCAAACGTCACGCTGCCTGCCGGTTTTGAAAAATTGACCAAACCCGCAACCACGTTGGAGTTCACGCCAGCCGAAGTGGCGGCACAACGTCAGGCATGGATTAGCGAATGGCAACGCGCCGTCAGCCGTTAATTCCCGGCTGGTTAATTCCAGGTGTAAGCGCCACCACGCTGGTGGTAGCGGTTGCGCTGGCGGCGTTTCTCGCCCTGTGGTGGAACGCGCCGCAGGATGACTGGGTGGCAGTCTGGCAGGACAGCTATCTGTGGCATGTGGTGCGCTTCTCCTTCTGGCAGGCGTTTCTCTCGGCACTGCTCTCTGTCATACCCGCGATATTCCTCGCCCGCGCGCTCTATCGCAGGCGCTTTCCGGGTCGGCTGGCGCTGTTGCGTCTGTGTGCAATGACCTTGATCCTCCCGGTGTTGGTCGCTGTTTTCGGCATTCTTAGCGTCTATGGTCGCCAGGGCTGGCTGGCAACACTCTGCCAATCGCTCGGTCTGGAGTGGACCTTTTCGCCCTACGGCCTGCAAGGTATTTTGCTGGCCCATGTGTTTTTTAATCTGCCGATGGCGAGCCGCTTATTACTCCAGGCACTGGAAAACATCCCCGGCGAACAGCGTCAACTTGCCGCCCAGCTTGGGATGCGTAGCTGGCATTTTTTCCGCTTCGTCGAATGGCCGTGGTTACGGCGACAAATCCCGCCGGTTGCTGCGCTTATCTTTATGCTCTGTTTCGCCAGCTTCGCCACCGTGCTATCGCTGGGGGGCGGTCCGCAGGCGACCACTATCGAGCTGGCAATCTATCAGGCGCTGAGTTACGACTACGATCCTGCCCGCGCGGCAATGCTGGCGCTGCTCCAGATGGTGTGCTGCCTCGGGCTGGTGCTGTTGAGTCAGCGATTGAGTAAGGCCATTGCGCCCGGCACCACGCTGCTGCAAGGCTGGCGCGACCCGGACGATCGTCTGCATAGCCGCATTTGCGACACGGTGTTAATTGTGCTGGCGCTGCTGCTGTTGCTGCCACCGTTACTGGCGGTGATCGTCGATGGGGTAAATCGCCAGTTGCCGGAAGTGCTGGCACAACCGGTGCTGTGGCAGGCGCTGTGGACCTCGTTGCGTATTGCGCTGGCGGCAGGTGTATTGTGCGTAGTGCTGACCATGATGCTGCTATGGAGCAGTCGCGAACTGCGGGCGCGGCAGAAAATGCTGGCGGGTCAGGTGCTGGAGATGAGCGGCATGTTGATCCTCGCCATGCCGGGGATTGTGCTGGCTACCGGCTTCTTTTTACTGCTCAACAACACTATCGGCCTGCCACAATCTGCTGACGGCATTGTGATTTTCACCAATGCGTTAATGGCGATCCCTTATGCGCTGAAAGTGCTGGAAAACCCGATGCGCGATATCACCGCCCGCTACAGCATGTTATGTCAGTCGCTGGGGATTGAAGGCTGGTCACGCTTAAAAGTGGTGGAGCTGCGCGCCCTGAAACGTCCACTGGCGCAGGCGCTGGCCTTTGCATGCGTGCTGTCGATTGGTGATTTTGGCGTGGTGGCGTTGTTCGGTAACGATGATTTCCGCACCCTGCCGTTTTATCTCTACCAGCAAATTGGCTCCTATCGCAGCCAGGACGGTGCGGTCACCGCGTTAATTCTGCTGCTGCTCTGTTTTCTGCTGTTTACCGTGATTGAAAAACTACCGGGGCGAAATGTTAAAACTGACTGATATCACCTGGCTTTACCACCATTTGCCGATGCGTTTTAGCTTAACGGTGGAACGCGGCGAGCAGGTGGCGATCCTCGGGCCAAGCGGCGCGGGTAAAAGTACCCTGCTGAATTTGATCGCCGGTTTTCTGACGCCAGCCAGCGGTTCGCTGACTATCGATGGCGTAGATCACACAACTATGCCGCCGTCACGCCGTCCGGTGTCGATGCTGTTTCAGGAGAACAACCTGTTCAGCCACCTGACGGTCGCACAGAACATCGGGCTGGGGCTAAATCCGGGATTGAAACTGAACGCGGTACAGCAGGGGAAAATGCACGCTATCGCCCGCCAGATGGGGATTGATAATTTAATGGCGCGGTTACCGGGCGAGCTTTCCGGCGGTCAGCGACAGCGAGTGGCGTTAGCGCGTTGTCTGGTACGCGAACAGCCGATTTTATTGCTCGATGAACCGTTCTCTGCGCTCGATCCGGCGTTACGTCAGGAGATGTTGACGCTGGTGAGCACGAGCTGCCAGCAGCAAAAAATGACGCTATTGATGGTGTCGCACAGCGTGGAAGATGCGGCGCGGATCGCCACGCGCTCGGTAGTAGTCGCCGACGGGCGCATCGCCTGGCAGGGTATGACCAATGAGTTGTTGAGCGGTAAGGCGAGTGCTTCGGCACTATTGGGGATTACGGGTTAGTATGCACTGTCGGATGCGGCGTGAACGCCTTATCCGACCTACGGGTAGTGCGTTTTGTAGGCCTGATAAGACGCGGCAAGCGTCGCATCAGGCAACCCGCACAAGACTATCTCCTAAACCCCAACCACTTTACGCAAAATATCGATATACACCGGCATCAACGGGTGGCGAATTAACACCACCAGCGCCACCACGCCGATGGCAGAAATCAACGGCGTCAGCCACAACAAACGACCGCGGGACAAATAATGACTCAAACGGTCAGTCGCTTTACCGCTGCGCCATAACCGCCAGCACAGCCAGCCACCAACCCACAAAAACACCGCTGTTGCCAGCAGCAACCATTTAAACTCACCGCTCTGCATTCCGGCAGGAATATCGATCGCCGCGCCCGCCAGAATCCCTGGCAGGAAGTAAAACGGCGGCCACAGCAGGCAGCCGATAATATTCGGCGTAATAAATTTAGCCACCGGCAGATCCAGCATTCCCGCCACCATTGGCACCAGCGGACGCGTCGGGCCAACAAAACGACCGACCAGAATGGTGAACATGCTGTGTTGATGCAACGCATGTTCAGTTTTATCAAGTAGTGCTTTGTTTTTCTTCAGAAATGACCAGCGATGCAACGGCTTTTTAAAACGCCAACCCAGCCAGAAAGAAATCCAGTCGCCCATCAAGCAGCCAATAATCCCTGCCAGCCAGGCGTGCCAGAAACTTAACTCGCCGCTGCCAATCAGCGCTCCCAGCCCCGCCATCAGCACCGTACCGGGTAGAATCAAACCGACCAGCGCCAGCGACTCCAGAAAGGCCACCAACACCACCGCCATCAATGAATACACGGTGGATTGGGTAATAAAGTGTTCCAGCAATGCTTGCATAATGTGCCTGTCAAATGGACGAAGCAGGGATTCTGCAAACCCTATGCTACTCCGTCAAGCCGTCAATTGTCTGATTCGTTACCAATTATGACAACTTGACGGCTACATCATTCACTTTTTCTTCACAACCGGCACGAAACTCGCTCGGGCTGGCCCCGGTGCATTTTTTAAATACTCGCGAGAAATAGAGTTGATCGTCAAAACCAACATTGCGACCGACGGTGGCGATAGGCATCCGGGTAGTGCTCAAAAGCAGCTTCGCCTGACTAATGCGTTGGTCCTCGCGCCAGCTTAAGACGCTAATCCCTAACTGCTGGCGGAAAAGATGTGACAGACGCGACGGCGACAAGCAAACATGCTGTGCGACGCTGGCGATATCAAAATTGCTGTCTGCCAGGTGATCGCTGATGTACTGACAAGCCTCGCGTACCCGATTATCCATCGGTGGATGGAGCGACTCGTTAATCGCTTCCATGCGCCGCAGTAACAATTGCTCAAGCAGATTTATCGCCAGCAGCTCCGAATAGCGCCCTTCCCCTTGCCCGGCGTTAATGATTTGCCCAAACAGGTCGCTGAAATGCGGCTGGTGCGCTTCATCCGGGCGAAAGAAACCCGTATTGGCAAATATTGACGGCCAGTTAAGCCATTCATGCCAGTAGGCGCGCGGACGAAAGTAAACCCACTGGTGATACCATTCGCGAGCCTCCGGATGACGACCGTAGTGATGAATCTCTCCTGGCGGGAACAGCAAAATATCACCCGGTCGGCAGACAAATTCTCGTCCCTGATTTTTCACCACCCCCTGACCGCGAATGGTGAGATTGAGAATATAACCTTTCATTCCCAGCGGTCGGTCGATAAAAAAATCGAGATAACCGTTGGCCTCAATCGGCGTTAAACCCGCCACCAGATGGGCGTTAAACGAGTATCCCGGCAGCAGGGGATCATTTTGCGCTTCAGCCATACTTTTCATACTCCCACCATTCAGAGAAGAAACCAATTGTCCATATTGCATCAGACATTGCCGTCACTGCGTCTTTTACTGGCTCTTCTCGCTAACCCAACCGGTAACCCCGCTTATTAAAAGCATTCTGTAACAAAGCGGGACCAAAGCCATGACAAAAACGCGTAACAAAAGTGTCTATAATCACGGCAGAAAAGTCCACATTGATTATTTGCACGGCGTCACACTTTGCTATGCCATAGCATTTTTATCCATAAGATTAGCGGATCCTACCTGACGCTTTTTATCGCAACTCTCTACTGTTTCTCCATACCCGTTTTTTTGGATGGAGTGAAACGATGGCGATTGCAATTGGCCTCGATTTTGGCAGTGATTCTGTGCGAGCTTTGGCGGTGGACTGCGCTACCGGTGAAGAGATCGCCACCAGCGTAGAGTGGTATCCCCGTTGGCAGAAAGGGCAATTTTGTGATGCCCCGAATAACCAGTTCCGTCATCATCCGCGTGACTACATTGAGTCAATGGAAGCGGCACTGAAAACCGTGCTTGCAGAGCTTAGCGTCGAACAGCGCGCAGCTGTGGTCGGGATTGGCGTTGACAGTACCGGCTCGACGCCCGCACCGATTGATGCCGACGGAAACGTGCTGGCGCTGCGCCCGGAGTTTGCCGAAAACCCGAACGCGATGTTCGTATTGTGGAAAGACCACACTGCGGTTGAAGAAGCGGAAGAGATTACCCGTTTGTGCCACGCGCCGGGCAACGTTGACTACTCCCGCTACATTGGTGGTATTTATTCCAGCGAATGGTTCTGGGCAAAAATCCTGCATGTGACTCGCCAGGACAGCGCCGTGGCGCAATCTGCCGCATCGTGGATTGAGCTGTGCGACTGGGTGCCAGCTCTGCTTTCCGGTACCACCCGCCCGCAGGATATTCGTCGCGGACGTTGCAGCGCCGGGCATAAATCTCTGTGGCACGAAATCTGGGGCGGCCTGCCGCCAGCCAGTTTCTTTGATGAGCTGGACCCGATCCTCAATCGCCATTTGCCTTCCCCGCTGTTCACTGACACTTGGACTGCCGATATTCCGGTGGGCACCTTATGCCCGGAATGGGCGCAGCGTCTCGGCCTGCCTGAAAGCGTGGTGATTTCCGGCGGCGCGTTTGACTGCCATATGGGCGCAGTTGGCGCAGGCGCACAGCCTAACGCACTGGTAAAAGTTATCGGTACTTCCACCTGCGACATTCTGATTGCCGACAAACAGAGCGTTGGCGAGCGGGCAGTTAAAGGTATTTGCGGTCAGGTTGATGGCAGCGTGGTGCCTGGATTTATCGGTCTGGAAGCAGGCCAATCGGCGTTTGGTGATATCTACGCCTGGTTTGGTCGCGTACTCGGCTGGCCGCTGGAACAGCTTGCCGCCCAGCATCCGGAACTGAAAACGCAAATCAACGCCAGCCAGAAACAACTGCTTCCGGCGCTGACCGAAGCATGGGCCAAAAATCCGTCTCTGGATCACCTGCCGGTGGTGCTCGACTGGTTTAACGGCCGCCGCACACCGAACGCTAACCAACGCCTGAAAGGGGTGATTACCGATCTTAACCTCGCTACCGACGCTCCGCTGCTGTTCGGCGGTTTGATTGCTGCCACCGCCTTTGGCGCACGCGCAATCATGGAGTGCTTTACCGATCAGGGGATCGCCGTTAATAACGTGATGGCACTGGGCGGCATCGCGCGGAAAAACCAGGTCATTATGCAGGCCTGCTGCGACGTGCTGAATCGCCCGCTGCAAATTGTTGCCTCTGACCAGTGCTGTGCGCTCGGTGCGGCGATTTTTGCTGCCGTCGCCGCGAAAGTGCACGCAGACATCCCATCAGCTCAGCAAAAAATGGCCAGTGCGGTAGAGAAAACCCTGCAACCGTGCAGCGAGCAGGCACAACGCTTTGAACAGCTTTATCGCCGCTATCAGCAATGGGCGATGAGCGCCGAACAACACTATCTTCCAACTTCCGCCCCGGCACAGGCTGCCCAGGCCGTTGCGACTCTATAAGGACACGATAATGACGATTTTTGATAATTATGAAGTGTGGTTTGTCATTGGCAGCCAGCATCTGTATGGCCCGGAAACCCTGCGTCAGGTCACCCAACATGCCGAGCACGTCGTTAATGCGCTGAATACGGAAGCGAAACTGCCCTGCAAACTGGTGTTGAAACCGCTGGGCACCACGCCGGATGAAATCACCGCTATTTGCCGCGACGCGAATTACGACGATCGTTGCGCTGGTCTGGTGGTGTGGCTGCACACCTTCTCCCCGGCCAAAATGTGGATCAACGGCCTGACCATGCTCAACAAACCGTTGCTGCAATTCCACACCCAGTTCAACGCGGCGCTGCCGTGGGACAGTATCGATATGGACTTTATGAACCTGAACCAGACTGCACATGGCGGTCGCGAGTTCGGCTTCATTGGCGCGCGTATGCGTCAGCAACATGCCGTGGTTACCGGTCACTGGCAGGATAAACAAGCCCATGAGCGTATCGGCTCCTGGATGCGTCAGGCGGTCTCTAAACAGGATACCCGTCATCTGAAAGTCTGCCGATTTGGCGATAACATGCGTGAAGTGGCGGTCACCGATGGCGATAAAGTTGCCGCACAGATCAAGTTCGGTTTCTCCGTCAATACCTGGGCGGTTGGCGATCTGGTGCAGGTGGTGAACTCCATCAGCGACGGCGATGTTAACGCGCTGGTCGATGAGTACGAAAGCTGCTACACCATGACGCCTGCCACACAAATCCACGGCAAAAAACGACAGAACGTGCTGGAAGCGGCGCGTATTGAGCTGGGGATGAAGCGTTTCCTGGAACAAGGTGGCTTCCACGCGTTCACCACCACCTTTGAAGATTTGCACGGTCTGAAACAGCTTCCTGGTCTGGCCGTACAGCGTCTGATGCAGCAGGGTTACGGCTTTGCGGGCGAAGGCGACTGGAAAACTGCCGCCCTGCTTCGCATCATGAAGGTGATGTCAACCGGTCTGCAGGGCGGCACCTCCTTTATGGAGGACTACACCTATCACTTCGAGAAAGGTAATGACCTGGTGCTCGGCTCCCATATGCTGGAAGTCTGCCCGTCGATCGCCGCAGAAGAGAAACCGATCCTCGACGTTCAGCATCTCGGTATTGGTGGTAAGGACGATCCTGCCCGCCTGATCTTCAATACCCAAACCGGCCCAGCGATTGTCGCCAGCTTGATTGATCTCGGCGATCGTTACCGTCTACTGGTTAACTGCATCGACACGGTGAAAACACCGCACTCCCTGCCGAAACTGCCGGTGGCGAATGCGCTGTGGAAAGCGCAACCGGATCTGCCAACTGCTTCCGAAGCGTGGATCCTCGCTGGTGGCGCGCACCATACCGTCTTCAGCCATGCACTGAACCTCAACGATATGCGCCAATTCGCCGAGATGCACGACATTGAAATCACGGTGATTGATAACGACACACGCCTGCCAGCGTTTAAAGACGCGCTGCGCTGGAACGAAGTGTATTACGGGTTTCGTCGCTAAGTAGCCGCATCCGGTATGTAACGCCTGATGCGACGCTGACGCGTCTTATCTGGCCTACACGCTGCGATTTTGTAGGCCGGATAAGCAAAGCGCATCCGGCATTCAACGCCTGATGCGACGCTGGCGCGTCTTATCAGGCCTACGCGCTGCGATTTTGTAGGCCGGATAAGCAAAGCGCATCCGGCATTCAACGCCTGATGCGACGCTGGCGCGTCTTATCAGGCCTACACGCTGCGATTTTGTAGGCCGGATAAGCAAAGCGCATCCGGCACGAAGGAGTCAACATGTTAGAAGATCTCAAACGCCAGGTATTAGAAGCCAACCTGGCGCTGCCAAAACACAACCTGGTCACGCTCACATGGGGCAACGTCAGCGCCGTTGATCGCGAGCGCGGCGTCTTTGTGATCAAACCTTCCGGCGTCGATTACAGCGTCATGACCGCTGACGATATGGTCGTGGTTAGCATCGAAACCGGTGAAGTGGTTGAAGGTACGAAAAAGCCCTCCTCCGACACGCCAACTCACCGGCTGCTCTATCAGGCATTCCCCTCCATTGGCGGCATTGTGCATACGCACTCGCGCCACGCCACCATCTGGGCGCAGGCGGGTCAGTCGATTCCAGCAACCGGCACCACCCACGCCGACTATTTCTACGGCACCATTCCCTGCACCCGCAAAATGACCGACGCAGAAATCAACGGCGAATATGAGTGGGAAACCGGTAACGTCATCGTAGAAACCTTTGAAAAACAGGGTATCGATGCAGCGCAAATGCCCGGCGTTCTGGTCCATTCCCACGGCCCGTTTGCATGGGGCAAAAATGCCGAAGATGCGGTGCATAACGCCATCGTGCTGGAAGAGGTCGCTTATATGGGGATATTCTGCCGTCAGTTAGCGCCGCAGTTACCGGATATGCAGCAAACGCTGCTGGATAAACACTATCTGCGTAAGCATGGCGCGAAGGCATATTACGGGCAGTAATGACTGTATAAAACCACAGCCAATCAAACGAAACCAGGCTATACTCAAGCCTGGTTTTTTGATGGATTTTCAGCGTGGCGCAGGCAGGTTTTATCTTAACCCGACACTGGCGGGACACCCCGCAAGGGACAGAAGTCTCCTTCTGGCTGGCGACGGACAACGGGCCGTTGCAGGTTACGCTTGCACCGCAAGAGTCCGTGGCGTTTATTCCCGCCGATCAGGTTCCCCGCGCTCAGCATATTTTGCAGGGTGAACAAGGCTTTCGCCTGACACCGCTGGCGTTAAAGGATTTTCACCGCCAGCCGGTGTATGGCCTTTACTGTCGCGCCCATCGCCAATTGATGAATTACGAAAAGCGCCTGCGTGAAGGTGGCGTTACCGTCTACGAGGCCGATGTGCGTCCGCCAGAACGCTATCTGATGGAGCGGTTTATCACCTCACCGGTGTGGGTCGAGGGTGATATGCACAATGGCACTATCGTTAATGCCCGTCTGAAACCGCATCCCGACTATCGTCCGCCGCTCAAGTGGGTTTCTATAGATATTGAAACCACCCGCCACGGTGAGCTGTACTGCATCGGCCTGGAAGGCTGCGGGCAGCGCATCGTTTATATGCTGGGGCCGGAGAATGGCGACGCCTCCTCGCTTGATTTCGAACTGGAATACGTCGCCAGCCGCCCGCAGTTGCTGGAAAAACTCAACGCCTGGTTTGCCAACTACGATCCTGATGTGATCATCGGTTGGAACGTGGTGCAGTTCGATCTGCGAATGCTGCAAAAACATGCCGAGCGTTACCGTCTTCCGCTGCGTCTTGGGCGCGATAATAGCGAGCTGGAGTGGCGCGAGCACGGCTTTAAAAACGGCGTCTTTTTTGCCCAGGCTAAAGGTCGGCTAATTATCGACGGTATCGAGGCGCTGAAATCCGCGTTCTGGAATTTCTCTTCATTCTCGCTGGAAACTGTCGCTCAGGAGCTATTAGGCGAAGGAAAATCTATCGATAACCCGTGGGATCGAATGGACGAAATTGACCGCCGTTTCGCCGAAGATAAACCTGCGCTGGCAACTTATAACCTGAAAGATTGCGAGCTGGTGACGCAGATCTTCCACAAAACTGAAATCATGCCATTTTTACTCGAACGGGCAACGGTGAACGGCCTGCCGGTGGACCGACACGGCGGTTCGGTGGCGGCATTTGGTCATCTCTATTTTCCGCGAATGCATCGCGCTGGTTATGTCGCGCCTAATCTCGGCGAAGTGCCGCCGCACGCCAGCCCTGGCGGCTACGTGATGGATTCACGGCCAGGGCTTTATGATTCAGTGCTGGTGCTGGACTATAAAAGCCTGTACCCGTCGATCATCCGCACCTTTCTGATTGATCCCGTCGGGCTGGTGGAAGGCATGGCGCAGCCTGATCCAGAGCACAGTACCGAAGGTTTTCTCGATGCCTGGTTCTCGCGAGAAAAACATTGCCTGCCGGAGATTGTGACTAACATCTGGCACGGGCGCGATGAAGCCAAACGCCAGGGTAACAAACCGCTGTCGCAGGCGCTGAAAATCATCATGAATGCCTTTTATGGCGTGCTCGGCACCACCGCCTGCCGCTTCTTCGATCCGCGGCTGGCATCGTCGATCACCATGCGTGGTCATCAGATCATGCGGCAAACCAAAGCGTTGATTGAAGCACAGGGCTACGACGTTATCTACGGCGATACCGACTCAACGTTTGTCTGGCTGAAAGGCGCACATTCGGAAGAAGAAGCGGCGAAAATCGGTCGTGCACTGGTGCAGCACGTTAACGCCTGGTGGGCGGAAACGCTGCAAAAACAACGGCTGACCAGCGCATTAGAACTGGAGTATGAAACCCATTTCTGCCGTTTTCTGATGCCAACCATTCGCGGAGCCGATACCGGCAGTAAAAAGCGTTATGCCGGACTGATTCAGGAGGGCGACAAGCAGCGGATGGTGTTTAAAGGGCTGGAAACCGTGCGCACCGACTGGACGCCGCTGGCCCAGCAGTTTCAGCAGGAGCTATACCTGCGCATCTTCCGCAACGAGCCATATCAGGAATATGTACGCGAAACCATCGACAAACTGATGGCGGGTGAACTGGATGCGCGACTGGTTTACCGTAAACGCCTTCGCCGTCCGCTGAGCGAGTATCAGCGTAATGTGCCGCCTCATGTACGCGCCGCTCGCCTTGCCGATGAAGAAAACCAAAAGCGTGGTCGCCCCTTGCAATATCAGAATCGCGGCACCATTAAGTACGTATGGACCACCAACGGCCCGGAGCCGCTGGACTACCAACGTTCACCACTGGATTACGAACACTATCTGACCCGCCAGCTACAACCCGTGGCGGAGGGAATACTCCCTTTTATTGAGGATAATTTTGCTACACTTATGACCGGGCAACTTGGGCTATTTTGAGCAAAAAAAAGAGTTCGCCAGATACCATTTTGATGCGTGACGAATGCTTTGCCATCCAGTACCATAGCGCCCTTTCCATTCCTGGACCTGAATAACACCACTACCTCATAAGCACGGTAGCGGGTGGTTATTGCCTGCAATTAAAGATATAGAGCCGAACACATATGCCTTTTACACTTGGTCAACGCTGGATCAGCGATACAGAAAGCGAATTGGGACTTGGAACCGTTGTCGCGGTGGATGCGCGAACTGTCACTTTACTTTTCCCATCTACTGGTGAAAACCGTCTGTACGCACGCAGTGATTCCCCCGTGACCCGCGTGATGTTCAACCCTGGTGATACCATTACCAGCCATGACGGCTGGCAGATGCAAGTCGAAGAAGTAAAAGAAGAAAATGGCTTGCTGACCTATATCGGTACTCGCCTGGATACTGAAGAGTCCGGCGTAGCCCTGCGTGAAGTTTTCCTTGATAGCAAACTGGTGTTCAGCAAACCGCAGGACCGTCTGTTTGCCGGGCAGATTGACCGTATGGACCGCTTTGCGCTGCGTTATCGCGCGCGTAAATATTCCAGCGAACAGTTCCGTATGCCGTACAGCGGCCTGCGCGGTCAGCGTACCAGCCTGATCCCGCATCAGCTCAACATCGCTCATGATGTTGGTCGCCGCCACGCGCCGCGCGTCCTGCTGGCTGACGAAGTGGGTTTAGGGAAAACCATTGAAGCCGGGATGATCCTGCATCAGCAACTGCTCTCTGGCGCTGCTGAACGTGTGCTAATTATCGTCCCGGAAACCTTACAGCATCAGTGGCTGGTAGAAATGCTGCGCCGTTTCAACCTGCGCTTTGCGCTATTTGATGATGAGCGTTATGCCGAAGCTCAGCACGATGCTTACAACCCGTTTGACACCGAACAGCTGGTGATTTGCTCGCTGGATTTTGCCCGTCGTAGCAAACAGCGCCTGGAACATCTCTGTGAAGCCGAATGGGACCTGCTGGTGGTCGATGAAGCGCATCACCTGGTGTGGAGCGAAGATGCGCCAAGCCGTGAATATCAGGCCATTGAACAACTGGCAGAGCACGTGCCGGGCGTTCTGCTGCTGACCGCGACCCCGGAACAGCTGGGGATGGAAAGCCACTTCGCCCGTCTGCGTCTGCTGGACCCGAACCGTTTCCACGATTTTGCGCAGTTCGTTGAAGAGCAGAAAAATTATCGTCCGGTTGCGGACGCCGTTGCCATGCTGCTGGCAGGTAACAAACTGAGCAATGACGAACTGAACATGCTCGGCGAGATGATCGGCGAGCAGGATATCGAGCCGCTGTTGCAGGCAGCAAACAGCGACAGCGAAGATGCCCAGAGCGCCCGTCAGGAGCTGGTTTCGATGCTGATGGATCGCCACGGCACCAGCCGCGTGCTGTTCCGTAACACGCGTAACGGTGTGAAAGGATTCCCGAAACGCGAGCTGCACACCATTAAGCTGCCGCTACCGACGCAGTATCAGACGGCTATTAAAGTCTCCGGCATTATGGGCGCACGTAAAAGTGCGGAAGATCGTGCTCGCGATATGCTCTACCCGGAGCGTATTTATCAGGAATTTGAAGGTGATAACGCCACCTGGTGGAACTTCGATCCGCGCGTTGAGTGGCTGATGGGCTACCTGACCAGCCATCGCTCTCAGAAAGTGCTGGTGATCTGCGCCAAAGCTGCCACTGCGCTGCAACTGGAGCAGGTACTGCGCGAACGTGAAGGTATTCGCGCTGCGGTGTTCCACGAAGGTATGTCGATTATCGAACGTGACCGCGCTGCCGCCTGGTTTGCCGAAGAAGACACCGGCGCACAGGTACTGCTGTGCTCAGAAATCGGTTCTGAAGGACGTAACTTCCAGTTCGCCAGCCACATGGTGATGTTTGACCTGCCATTCAACCCGGATCTACTGGAGCAGCGTATTGGTCGTCTGGATCGTATCGGCCAGGCGCACGATATTCAGATCCATGTGCCTTATCTGGAGAAAACCGCTCAGTCGGTGCTGGTGCGCTGGTATCACGAAGGTCTGGATGCATTTGAGCACACCTGCCCGACCGGACGCACTATTTACGATAGCGTATACAACGATCTGATTAACTATCTGGCTTCACCGGATCAAACCGAAGGCTTTGACGATCTGATCAAAAACTGCCGCGAGCAACATGAAGCGCTGAAAGCACAGCTGGAACAGGGTCGTGACCGCCTGCTGGAAATCCACTCCAACGGTGGCGAAAAAGCCCAGGCACTGGCAGAAAGCATTGAAGAGCAGGATGACGATACCAACCTGATCGCCTTCGCCATGAACCTGTTCGATATTATCGGTATCAATCAGGACGATCGCGGCGACAACATGATCGTGCTGACGCCGTCCGATCATATGCTGGTGCCGGACTTCCCTGGCCTGTCGGAAGATGGCATCACCATCACCTTTGATCGTGAAGTGGCGCTGGCGCGTGAAGATGCACAGTTTATTACCTGGGAGCATCCGCTGATCCGCAACGGTCTGGATCTGATCCTTTCTGGCGATACCGGTAGCAGCACGATTTCACTGTTAAAAAACAAAGCGTTGCCGGTAGGTACGCTGTTGGTGGAACTGATTTATGTGGTTGAAGCCCAGGCTCCGAAGCAGTTGCAGCTCAACCGCTTCCTGCCACCGACGCCGGTACGTATGCTGCTGGATAAAAACGGCAACAACCTGGCGGCGCAGGTAGAGTTTGAAACCTTTAACCGCCAGCTTAACGCGGTTAACCGTCACACCGGCAGCAAACTGGTTAACGCCGTGCAGCAGGATGTTCACGCTATCCTTCAACTGGGTGAAGCGCAGATCGAGAAATCTGCCCGTGCATTGATTGATGCAGCGCGTAACGAAGCCGACGAAAAACTGTCTGCCGAGCTGTCTCGTCTGGAAGCTCTGCGTGCAGTGAACCCGAACATTCGTGACGACGAACTGACCGCCATTGAGAGCAACCGTCAGCAGGTAATGGAAAGCCTGGATCAGGCAGGTTGGCGTCTGGATGCCCTGCGTTTGATCGTTGTAACGCATCAGTAACGGAGCCGAAAATGGGGATGGAAAACTACAATCCACCGCAGGAACCCTGGTTGGTTATCCTGTATCAGGATGACCATATTATGGTGGTCAACAAGCCGAGCGGTTTGTTGTCAGTGCCGGGTCGTCTGGAAGAGCACAAAGACAGCGTGATGACGCGCATTCAGCGTGATTATCCGCAGGCAGAATCGGTGCATCGTCTGGATATGGCTACCAGCGGCGTGATTGTAGTGGCGCTGACCAAAGCCGCGGAGCGGGAGTTAAAACGCCAGTTCCGCGAGCGCGAGCCGAAAAAGCAGTATGTGGCCCGCGTCTGGGGGCATCCATCCCCCGCAGAAGGTCTGGTGGATCTGCCGCTGATTTGCGACTGGCCAAACCGCCCGAAACAGAAAGTCTGTTACGAAACGGGTAAACCTGCGCAGACGGAATATGAAGTGGTGGAGTATGCGGCGGATAACACGGCAAGAGTGGTGTTAAAACCGATTACCGGGCGTTCGCATCAATTGCGTGTGCATATGCTGGCGCTGGGTCATCCGATTCTCGGCGATCGTTTTTATGCATCACCAGAAGCGAGAGCGATGGCACCACGTTTGTTGCTACATGCAGAGATGTTGACGATTACCCATCCGGCGTATGGCAATAGTATGACGTTTAAAGCGCCAGCGGATTTTTAACCTTTCCTGTACGTTTATACCCTCATCCTAAGGGCTGCCTCTTGTACATAAATCCCCGAGTCCGGGGATTTTTTGTTTCTGCCAAACTGCTTTCAGTTGTTGCGTGTGGCTACGCTTTCCATTCGGTAATTCCCTTCCTGCTCCACAGCGAATTTTTGAACTTTTTCTTCACCCGTTGACCGTCTCTTATATTTCATTTTAACGGGTCTGTTATGGTCCTTTCTGATTGTTATTCATGGGCTAATTAGCAGTCTGGTTGGCGATGCCCATCTCGGTGATCCGTGTCCTGCACGACGCCTTGCGTCACTAGCCTCTTCTCTAGCTCATCATGCAGGTCTTTCTAATTGTGAAATCATCCCACGCTACTGCTAAGGTTGAAGGGGCGTTCCAGCCCCTTCAACCTTAGCTTATTCTGGCTCATTCAATAATTGCGTTGTCAGTAATTTGTTCAGCAGTACTTTTTTAGTAGCAACTTCTTCAGTAGCAACTCCTTTAGTATCAATTTTTTTGGGGGGGATTTTATTAATAATAATTACCTCATCATATAGGGAGGTAGCACCGTTCACGGTAGCACCGTCCAGGATAGCACCGTCCAGGTTAGCACCGTCCGGGTTAGCACCGTCCGGGGTAGCACCGTCCGGGGTAGCACCGCCCAGGTTAGCATTCCACCCAGGTCTCTCATAAAGGATATCATTGCTACCTTTCATTGTTTTTTTACCAAGGTAACAATCCCTCATGTCAACGCCGGGAAGGTAAGCCTTTCTAAGATCAACGCCCAAGTTACCTTGGCCCTTATGCAGCTGCAACGTCTGAGTACATATCTTATTCTTTTCAATGAAAAAAGTGACACTTAACTCGATATCCCCGAAGGTCTGGGCGACCCAGCGCATATTGCCCTTTGCGACCAACTCATCCGGATTTTTTGCGCATGTTTTAAGTTTATTGAATAATTCCAGGCTATTGATAAACTTTTCTCTCTCATTCTCGTTGATAGCCCCAGTAAAGTATTCTGAGGCGTTGATGTTGCCAGTCTGGTTATTCACGAAATTGAACAGAAGTTTATAAGCCTCAGTCTGTTTATCTGACCAGAACAGATGGCGTAACGTCTCCCACAAGCGTTGAAAGATATTCATCTTCACGTCCATCTTGTCCCCGCTCACCATCTTATAAATATCGTTCTTGCTCATATTTAAAAGTGTAACCGGCATGCCTGGAACTGATACTTTCATGGTAATAGCCTCGCATTGAGTTAAAAACTCATGATGCGCGTTCTGAATAAATATACTTTCAAAAATCGCTCATTCAGGTATGTGTTTTTTATTTTTAAGACGTAAAAATATAATTCCGCTCGTCGTAAAGCTCTCAACCTTAAGCAGGGTCAACGCGATAAAACCTACAGAACCCCTCCCGTAAACCGTGCATTGAGCCTGTCCACCATTCTGAGTAAACGCCTTTTCTCAAAGAAGTGACCGCCAGGGCGGCCACCTTTAATCGTGGGCAGTTACTCAGCATCATTTACAGGGTCATTTAAACCCTTTCTGCTGCTTTATCAGCTCATATGCCTGCTGAATTTCCTGCGCTTTCTGCTTCGCCATCTCCATCATCTCAGGCGGCAAACCTTTCGCCACCAGCTTATCGGGATGGTGTTCACTCATCAGCTTACGGTAGGCACGTTTGATGGTGGTCGCATCATCCGTCGGCTTCACGCCCAGCACATTACAGGCATCTTCCAGCGTTGGGCCACGCTGCGCTTGCTGCCAGTTACCACCGCCAGTTTGCTGCTGATAACCGCCGCCAAACTGTGCACCGCCCTGCATCATGCGCAAAAACTGGTCAAACTGAGCGCGGGAGATCCCTAATTCTTCTGCAATGACATACAGCACCGCCCGTTCATTCGGGTGCAGTGAACCATCAGCAAACGCCGCCTGAATCTGGATCTCCAGAAACATACGAATTAAGTCAAAACGACCAAAGCAGACACTGCGAAACTGGCGCATCTTTTCGCGCAGCGGGTAATTGTCTGATTTTCCCACCCGGAACGCATTTTGCGCCGCAGTACGGGAAGCGCCATGAAGATTCATTCGGTCCATCAACTGGCTGGCGATATGAATATCAGCCTCCGTGACGCGACCTTTGGATTTGGTTAAATGCCCCATCACTTCAAAAGTGGTGGCAAAAAACAGCGCCTGACGCTCACGCTGGTTGGCGAACCACGCCATTTTACGGCTACGGGCTTTATCAAACATATGGCCAATTAACAGGCCTAACACTACGCCCCAAAAGCCGCCGCCCATCAGTAAGGCCACGGCCACGCCAATGATTTTTCCCCAATACTGCATATATTCCCCAAATCGACACACGGATATCAGGGCTATCTCCCACAATATAAAGGTGCTTTTACCGTTTTCCGGCTGCGGTCAATTGTGGGACATCGCCTATAATTTGCATTATCATACCTGTCATTCAATGCCGTGCCTAACACCACTGACGCTATTCGGACAGGATTAACACTAGCGTAGAGATGACGAGTACGTTAGTCTCTGACCGTTTGTCACGCGCAACGTTACCGATGATGGAACAATAAAATCAACGTATGAAAAAACGTATCCCCACTCTCCTGGCCACCATGATTGCCACCGCCCTTTATAGTCAACAGGGACTGGCAGCCGACCTCGCCTCACAGTGCATGTTGGGCGTGCCAAGCTATGACCGTCCTCTGGTACAGGGCGATACCAATGACTTACCCGTGACTATCAATGCTGACCACGCGAAAGGGGACTACCCGGATGACGCCGTGTTTACTGGCAGCGTGGATATCATGCAGGGTAACAGCCGTCTGCAGGCCGACGAAGTGCAGCTCCATCAAAAAGAGGCACCAGGACAACCGGAGCCGGTACGTACCGTTGATGCGCTCGGTAATGTCCATTACGACGATAACCAGGTGATCCTCAAAGGGCCGAAAGGCTGGGCGAATCTGAACACCAAAGATACCAACGTCTGGGAAGGTGATTACCAGATGGTGGGTCGCCAGGGTCGCGGTAAAGCGGACCTGATGAAACAACGTGGCGAAAACCGCTATACCATTCTGGATAACGGTAGCTTTACCTCCTGTCTGCCGGGTTCTGACACCTGGAGCGTGGTAGGTAGCGAAATTATTCATGACCGCGAAGAACAAGTTGCGGAGATCTGGAACGCCCGCTTTAAGGTGGGTCCGGTACCGATCTTTTATAGCCCCTATTTGCAGTTGCCGGTGGGTGACAAACGTCGCTCTGGTTTCTTGATCCCGAACGCCAAGTACACCACCACCAACTACTTTGAGTTCTACCTGCCATATTACTGGAACATCGCGCCAAATATGGATGCCACCATCACGCCGCATTATATGCATCGTCGTGGCAACATCATGTGGGAGAACGAATTCCGCTACCTCTCCCAGGCGGGCGCTGGCTTGATGGAACTGGACTATCTGCCTTCAGATAAAGTCTATGAAGATGAACACCCGAACGATGACAGTTCACGTCGTTGGTTATTCTACTGGAACCACTCCGGGGTCATGGATCAGGTGTGGCGTTTCAACGTCGACTACACCAAGGTCAGCGATCCTAGCTACTTCAATGATTTCGATAACAAGTACGGTTCCAGTACTGACGGCTACGCAACGCAAAAATTCAGCGTTGGCTATGCGGTGCAAAACTTCAATGCCACCGTTTCAACCAAGCAGTTCCAGGTTTTCAGCGAACAGAACACCAGTAGCTACTCGGCAGAGCCGCAGTTAGACGTTAATTACTACCAGAATGATGTTGGTCCGTTTGATACGCGTATTTACGGCCAGGCAGTGCACTTTGTTAACACCAGAGACGACATGCCTGAAGCAACCCGTGTTCACCTGGAACCGACCATCAATTTGCCGCTCTCTAATAACTGGGGCAGCATCAATACCGAAGCGAAGTTGCTGGCAACCCATTATCAGCAAACCAATCTTGACTGGTATAACTCCAGAAACACGACCAAGCTGGACGAATCCGTTAACCGCGTAATGCCGCAATTCAAAGTTGACGGCAAAATGGTCTTTGAACGCGATATGGAAATGCTGGCTCCGGGTTATACCCAAACGCTGGAACCGCGCGCGCAGTATTTGTACGTGCCGTATCGCGATCAGAGCGACATCTATAACTACGACTCGTCTCTGCTGCAATCTGACTACTCTGGCCTGTTCCGGGACCGGACTTACGGCGGTCTTGACCGTATTGCCTCCGCTAACCAGGTGACGACCGGTGTCACATCTCGCATATATGATGATGCTGCCGTTGAACGTTTTAATATTTCCGTTGGTCAAATCTACTATTTCACGGAGTCTCGCACTGGCGATGACAACATAACATGGGAGAATGACGACAAAACGGGTTCACTGGTGTGGGCAGGCGATACTTACTGGCGTATCTCCGAGCGTTGGGGATTGCGTGGCGGGATTCAGTACGATACACGTCTGGATAACGTAGCGACCAGTAACTCCAGCATTGAATACCGTCGGGATGAAGACCGTCTGGTACAGCTGAATTACCGTTACGCCAGCCCGGAATATATTCAGGCTACGCTGCCTAAGTACTATTCCACTGCTGAGCAATATAAGAATGGTATTTCGCAGGTAGGTGCTGTCGCCAGCTGGCCAATTGCCGATCGTTGGTCCATTGTTGGGGCCTACTACTACGACACCAATGCTAACAAGCAAGCCGACTCTATGTTAGGTGTGCAATACAGCTCCTGCTGCTATGCAATTCGCGTCGGTTACGAGCGGAAGCTGAACGGTTGGGATAACGATAAACAACATGCGGTATATGACAACGCAATCGGCTTTAACATCGAACTTCGCGGCCTGAGCTCCAACTACGGTCTGGGTACGCAAGAGATGCTGCGTTCGAACATTCTGCCGTATCAAAACACTTTGTGATTTGTTGATTTACCACGTAATCCGCAGTGCGGTTAATTGAAATGGAAAAAGTATGAAGAACTGGAAAACGCTGCTTCTCGGTATCGCCATGATCGCGAATACCAGTTTCGCTGCCCCCCAGGTAGTCGATAAAGTCGCAGCCGTCGTCAATAACGGCGTCGTGCTGGAAAGCGACGTTGATGGATTAATGCAGTCGGTAAAACTGAACGCTGCTCAGGCAAGGCAGCAACTTCCTGATGACGCGACGCTGCGCCACCAAATCATGGAACGTTTGATCATGGATCAAATCATCCTGCAGATGGGGCAGAAAATGGGAGTGAAAATCTCCGATGAGCAGCTGGATCAGGCGATTGCTAACATCGCGAAACAGAACAACATGACGCTGGATCAGATGCGCAGCCGTCTGGCTTACGATGGACTGAACTACAACACCTATCGTAACCAGATCCGCAAAGAGATGATTATCTCTGAAGTGCGTAACAACGAGGTGCGTCGTCGCATCACCATCCTGCCGCAGGAAGTCGAATCCCTGGCGCAGCAGGTGGGTAACCAAAACGACGCCAGCACTGAGCTGAACCTGAGCCACATCCTGATCCCGCTGCCGGAAAACCCGACCTCTGATCAGGTGAACGAAGCGGAAAGCCAGGCGCGCGCCATTGTCGATCAGGCGCGTAACGGCGCTGATTTCGGTAAGCTGGCGATTGCTCATTCTGCCGACCAGCAGGCGCTGAACGGCGGCCAGATGGGCTGGGGCCGTATTCAGGAGTTGCCCGGGATCTTCGCCCAGGCATTAAGCACCGCGAAGAAAGGCGACATTGTTGGCCCGATTCGTTCCGGCGTTGGCTTCCATATTCTGAAAGTTAACGACCTGCGCGGCGAAAGCAAAAATATCTCGGTGACCGAAGTTCATGCTCGCCATATTCTGCTGAAACCGTCGCCGATCATGACTGACGAACAGGCCCGTGTGAAACTGGAACAGATTGCTGCTGATATCAAGAGTGGTAAAACGACTTTTGCTGCCGCAGCGAAAGAGTTCTCTCAGGATCCAGGCTCTGCTAACCAGGGCGGCGATCTCGGCTGGGCTACACCAGATATTTTCGATCCGGCCTTCCGTGACGCCCTGACTCGCCTGAACAAAGGTCAAATGAGTGCACCGGTTCACTCTTCATTCGGCTGGCATTTAATCGAACTGCTGGATACCCGTAATGTCGATAAAACCGACGCTGCGCAGAAAGATCGTGCATACCGCATGCTGATGAACCGTAAGTTCTCGGAAGAAGCAGCAAGCTGGATGCAGGAACAACGTGCCAGCGCCTACGTTAAAATCCTGAGCAACTAATGGTTAAAACCCAACGTGTTGTGATCACTCCCGGCGAGCCCGCCGGGATTGGCCCGGACTTAGTTGTCCAGCTTGCACAGCGTGAGTGGCCGGTCGAACTGGTTGTTTGTGCCGATGCCACTCTCCTTACCAACCGGGCAGCGATGCTCGGTTTGCCGCTCACCCTCCGCCCTTATTCCCCCAACTCCCCTGCACAACCGCAAACTGCGGGCACATTAACGCTACTTCCTGTCGCGCTACGTGCACCTGTCACTGCGGGGCAGTTAGCGGTTGAAAATGGGCATTATGTGGTGGAAACGCTGGCGCGAGCGTGCGATGGTTGTCTGAACGGCGAATTTGCCGCGCTGATCACAGGTCCGGTGCATAAAGGCGTTATTAACGACGCTGGCATTCCTTTTACCGGTCATACCGAGTTTTTCGAAGAGCGTTCGCAGGCGAAAAAGGTGGTGATGATGCTGGCGACCGAAGAACTTCGCGTGGCGCTGGCAACGACGCATTTACCGCTGCGCGATATCGCAGACGCTATCACCCCTGCACTTTTGCACGAAGTGATTGCTATTTTGCATCACGATTTGCGGACCAAATTTGGTATTGCCGAACCGCGCATTCTGGTCTGCGGGCTGAATCCGCACGCGGGCGAAGGCGGTCATATGGGTACGGAAGAGATAGACACCATTATTCCGGTGCTCAATGAGCTGCGGGCGCAGGGGATGAAACTCAACGGGCCGCTGCCTGCCGATACCCTGTTTCAGCCGAAATATCTTGATAACGCCGACGCCGTGCTGGCGATGTACCACGATCAGGGTCTTCCCGTGCTAAAATACCAGGGCTTCGGGCGCGGTGTGAACATTACGCTGGGCCTGCCCTTTATTCGCACATCAGTGGACCACGGCACCGCGCTTGAACTGGCGGGACGTGGCAAAGCCGATGTCGGCAGTTTTATTACGGCGCTTAATCTCGCCATCAAAATGATTGTTAACACCCAATGAATAATCGAGTCCACCAGGGCCACTTAGCCCGTAAACGCTTCGGGCAAAACTTTCTCAACGATCAGTTCGTGATCGACAGTATTGTGTCTGCCATTAACCCGCAAAAGGGCCAGGCGATGGTCGAAATCGGCCCCGGTCTGGCGGCATTGACCGAACCGGTCGGCGAACGTCTGGACCAGCTGACGGTCATCGAACTTGACCGCGATCTGGCGGCACGTCTGCAAACGCATCCATTCTTAGGCCCGAAACTGACGATTTATCAGCAGGATGCGATGACCTTTAACTTTGGTGAACTGGCCGAGAAAATGGGTCAGCCGCTGCGTGTTTTCGGCAACCTGCCTTATAACATCTCCACGCCGTTGATGTTCCATCTGTTTAGCTATACTGATGCCATTGCCGACATGCACTTTATGTTGCAAAAAGAGGTGGTGAATCGTCTGGTTGCAGGACCGAACAGCAAAGCGTATGGTCGATTAAGCGTCATGGCGCAATACTATTGCAATGTGATCCCGGTACTGGAAGTACCGCCGTCAGCCTTTACACCACCACCCAAAGTGGATTCCGCCGTCGTGCGCCTGGTTCCTCATGCAACGATGCCTCACCCGGTTAAAGATGTTCGTGTGTTGAGCCGCATCACCACCGAAGCCTTTAACCAGCGTCGTAAAACCATTCGTAACAGCCTCGGCAACCTGTTTAGCGTCGAGGTGTTAACGGGAATGGGGATCGACCCGGCGATGCGAGCGGAAAATATCTCTGTCGCGCAATATTGCCAGATGGCGAACTATCTGGCGGAGAACGCGCCTTTGCAGGAGAGTTAACGATGATCAATTCGCCCCGAGTGTGTATTCAGGTTCAAAGCGTCTACATTGAGGCTCAATCTTCACCTGATAATGAACGTTACGTTTTTGCTTATACCGTAACCATACGCAATCTGGGGCGAGCGCCAGTGCAGTTGTTGGGGCGTTACTGGCTGATCACCAATGGCAATGGCCGTGAAACCGAAGTCCAGGGCGAAGGAGTGGTTGGCGTCCAGCCACTTATCGCGCCTGGCGAAGAGTACCAGTACACCAGCGGTGCAATCATTGAAACCCCGCTGGGCACCATGCAGGGTCACTACGAAATGATCGATGAAAATGGCGTCCCTTTCAGCATCGACATTCCCGTATTCCGACTCGCCGTTCCCACACTCATTCATTAAAAGAATATGGCGACATACCTTATTGGCGACGTTCATGGTTGTTACGATGAACTGATCGCATTGCTGCATAAAGTAGAATTTACCCCTGGGAAAGATACCCTCTGGCTGACGGGCGATCTGGTCGCGCGCGGGCCGGGTTCGCTGGATGTTCTGCGCTATGTGAAATCCTTAGGCGACAGCGTACGTCTGGTGCTGGGCAATCACGATCTGCATCTGCTGGCGGTATTTGCCGGGATCAGCCGCAATAAACCGAAAGATCGCCTGACACCGCTGCTGGAAGCGCCGGATGCCGACGAGCTGCTTAACTGGCTGCGGCGCCAGCCTCTGCTGCAAATCGACGAAGAGAAAAAGCTGGTGATGGCCCACGCAGGGATCACGCCGCAGTGGGATCTGCAGACCGCCAAAGAGTGCGCACGCGATGTAGAAGCGGTGCTATCGAGTGACTCCTATCCCTTCTTTCTTGATGCCATGTACGGCGATATGCCAAATAACTGGTCACCGGAATTGCGGGGGCTGGGAAGACTGCGTTTTATCACCAACGCTTTTACCCGTATGCGTTTTTGCTTCCCGAACGGTCAACTGGATATGTACAGCAAAGAATCGCCGGAAGAGGCCCCTGCCCCACTGAAACCGTGGTTTGCGATTCCTGGCCCTGTCGCTGAAGAATACAGCATCGCCTTTGGTCACTGGGCATCGCTGGAGGGCAAAGGTACGCCGGAAGGTATATACGCGCTGGATACCGGCTGCTGCTGGGGTGGTACATTAACCTGTCTGCGCTGGGAAGATAAACAGTATTTTGTCCAGCCGTCGAACCGGCATAAGGATTTGGGCGAAGCGGCGGCGTCTTAAACACAGCCTGATATAGGAAGGCCGGATAAGACGCGACCGGCGTCGCATCCGGCGCTAGCCGTAAATTCTATACAAAATTACCGCCGCTCCAGAATCTCAAAGCAATAGCTGTGAGAGTTCTGCGCATCAGCATCGTGGAATTCGCTGAATACCGATTCCCAGTCATCCGGCTCGTAATCCGGGAAATGGGTGTCGCCTTCCACTTCTGCGTCGATATGCGTCAGATACAGTTTTTGCGCTTTTGGCAAGAACTGTTCATAAACGCGACCGCCGCCAATCACCATGATTTCTGGTACGTCACCACACGCCGCGATGGCTTCATCCACCGACTTCACCCACGTTACGCGATCGTCCGTACCCGGTTGACTGCTGAGGATAATATTTTTGCGTCCTGGCAACGGACGACCGATTGATTCCCAGGTATGGCGGCCCATAATCACGGGTTTATTTAAGGTGTTGCGTTTAAACCAGGCGAGATCGGCAGGCAGGTTCCACGGCATGGCGTTTTCCATGCCGATAACGCGATCTACCGCTAACGCCGCAATCAGACTGATCATTGAGATTTCCCGATAAAAAAAATTGTCGCCACTATACGTAAAGCGTAAACCGTCGTCGACTGGTGCGAGGATGATGTTGAGGAAAATTTTATATTCTGCTGGCGAGTCCACGCTCTCTCCCTGGACTCGCCGCATTACAATGAAACAAAAACAAACAGTTAGCTGTAAAGTGTGATTTACGTCACTCTTTATTAGGATGAGGGTTTCGTTTCCGGTTCATCCGCCATGTTGCCGGTATGTTTACCTTCTTCGGTTCCCTGCCAGCCATGTCGTTGAATTAATGACAGATGTTCGCGGTCCTCGGTAATGATCTCACTTAACATCGCGCTGGTGCGTTTATAGACCGCCGCGCGGGCTTTGGTGTCGTTCTCAACCATTGCCATCTCTTCCACCATCTGAATATTAAAGCGGCGGAACACATCGGCACGTTCTCGCGCTTCATACGGCCCCAGACCTAAACTTTCCAGTGCCAGACGCCCGGTTTTCAGCGCACCTTCGAAGGTTTCACGCTCCGGCTTTTCAACGCCTGCCTGACGCAAACGAATGTAGTGGTCGACATCGCGGGCGCGGGCAATAATCTGCAAATGCGGGAAATGTTCTTTCACCATCTCTGTCAGTTGCAGGTTGGTTTGCGGATCGTCGATGGCGTTAATCAGCACTTCCGCTTTCGCCGCTCCGGCAGATTCCAGTAAATCCATCCGCGTGGCATCGCCATAAAACACTTTCATACCAAATTTACGCAAGGTTTCGATATGGTCCGGATCGTGATCGAGTACCACCATTTTCACCCCGCTGGAGAGCAGTAAACGTCCGGTAATCTGCCCAAAACGACCGAATCCGGCGATAATCACGCGCGGCTGTTCTTCGTCGATCTCATCGGCTTCACGCGCTTCCTCAGTAGAAGATTGCTCAAGGCGATTGAGGATCACCAGCAGAATCGGCGTTGCTGCCATCGACAGCGCCACCGCCAGGGTCAGCGATTTCGCCCACTCCGGCTCCAGCACATTCGCCATCTGCGCCGCGCCAAATACCACAAAGGCAAACTCACTGCCCTGCCCTAACAACACCGCAAACCAACGACGCTGTTTATTTGGCACTTGCAACGGTCGGGCAATCAGCCACAGCATGGCGATTTTGATGATGAGGAAACCGAGCAGCAAAATGACAATGCGCAATGGGTTTTCAAGCAGCGTGCCAAAGTCTATCGACATGCCAACACCGATGAAAAACAGCCCCAACAGCAAACCTTTAAATGGTTCGATATCGCTCTCCAGCGCATGACGGTATTCCGAGCTTGCCAGCAGTACGCCCGCCAGAAACGCGCCCATCGCCATCGACAAGCCGACCTCTTCCAGCAGCAAACCAAAGCCAAACACGAGGAATAACGCCACGGCACTAAACACTTCCCGCAAGCCAAAGCGGGCTACAAAACGCAGCGCCGGACGCGTGACATAGCGCCCCAGCAATACCACCAGCACCAGCGCACCCGCCACTTTTAACGCCGAGAGAGCAAATGCGCCCATCGTCGTCGAGGCACTGCTCGTTGCCAGTAGCGGAATCATCGCCACCAGCGGGATCGCCGCGATATCCTGGAACAGCAGCACCGCAAAGGCACTGCGACCCATTTGCGTCACCATCAGATTGCGTTCATTCATCGCCTGCATGGCAATCGCCGTAGAGGAGAGCGCCAGCGTCATGCCGATCAATTCCGCGACCTGCCAGCGCAGCCCAAGTAACATGCAGAACAGCCCCAGCAGGCCGCCGCAAATCACCATCTGCAATGCGCCACAGCCGAACACTGCCGCACGCAGCTTCCACAGCCTTTGTGGATCGAGTTCGAGGCCGATAATAAACAGCATCAGCACCACCCCAATCTCGGCAAAGTGCAGAATAGATTCGGCATCGGTCACCAGTCGCAGCCCCCACGGGCCAATAATGCAGCCGGCGATCAGGTAGCCAAGTACCGATCCCAGACCAAGACGTACCGCAATGGGTACAATCAGCGCTGCCGAACCGAGATAAATCAGCGCCTGAATCAGCGTATGGCTATCCATGATGGGCCTCCTGCCATTCCAGCAGACGTTGCTTATAGTGACGCGCCTGCCCTTCGAGGGTTTCGTCGTCACAAATAAAGGTGCAGTGCATGGCAAACGGTGGCAGCCAGTTCAGCCCGCAGTAGATTGCCGTCGCCTGTAGCGGCTGCGACAGCACATCAAAGCCCGGATGCGCACCAATTTCAAAATGGCTTTCCCCGCCGCCGGTCGTCACCGCCCACAGCAAATGTTTGCCATGCAGCGCCGTGCCGCCATGACCGTAAGCCCAGCCGTGGGAGAAAACTTTATCGATCCAAAGTTTGAGGAGCGGAGGAATGCTGTACCACTGCATCGGATGCTGCCAGACGATCAGATCGGCGCGAGACAGCGCCTCCTGCTCGGCGGCAATATCGATATTGAAGTCAGGATAGAGTTGATAAAGAGAGCGAATTTCGACGCCTTCCAGCGTCCTTGCCTGTTCAAGCATCCGTTTATTCGCATGGGAATGATGCGGATACGGATGCGCATAAATTATAAGAATCATAGGTAGCCCGCGTGATTACGCCTTTGTTTTCCCACAAAGTGTAGTCATATATTCACGCGGCTTATAGTCAATAATATTGATTCAGAAAAGAGAGAAATCTGAACAATTTACCCCATTCTCTGCCCGCGGATCGTCATATTGCTGGTCTGCGCCAGTGACATCCCTCGAGTCTCCGGGGCAAACGCTACGGAAATCAACAAGCCAAACAGCGAGATACCCGCCCCCATTAGCATCGTGTTACTGATACCGTAATTATTGATAAAGATCGGTAGTGCCCAGGTCGAAACAATGGTGCCAATACGACTTAAGGACATAATCACGCCCACGGCAGAGGCGCGGATATCTGTCGGGAAGAGTTCATTAGGATAGAGCCACTGCAAATTACCCGGCCCGCCAGAGAAAAAGGCATACACCGCAAAGGCCATCACTACCAGCCAGATCCCCATATCCGGGATTAGCCCCAAAACCGCCAGCGCCAGCGTCATCATGGCAAAGCTGCCAATCAACAATGGACGCCGTCCGGCAGTGTTTAACCACAGCATCGGCGGAATACAGCCGAGCATAAAGAACAGGCTAATCACCACATTCCCTAGTGCCGCGTTTTTGCCAACCCCCAATCCCAACAAACCAACGATTTGCGGGCCAAAGGTGTAAATGGCGAACATTGGGATCACCTGGCAGGTCCAGATGGCGGCAACAAACAGAACAAAAGGAAAATGGCGGCGATTAAACAGATCGCGAAAACGGGTTTGCTGCGGCTGCTCTTCATCGAAAGCCACCGGTTCGCCAAACAGTTTGATCATCATCTCTTCGCACTCTTTTACTCGCCCTTTGCGTAATAACCAGCGGGGAGATTCAGGCAGTTCGAATCGACCAATCAAAATCAACAAACAGGGGATCGCCGCGCTACCCAGCATCCAGCGCCAGCCGCCTTCCACATCATAAAGCCAGTAGCCGACCAGATCGGCACAGGTCGCGCCGACATACCACATCGCGGCAATAAAGCTGATGGAAAACGCCCGCTGACGGGTACTGGAGAACTCGGTGATCATTGAGGTGGCGATGGGATAATCTGCACCGATGACAATGCCGATAAGTACCCGCATCACCAACAGTTCGACGGGGGATGAAACAAACATCGTCGCCACCGATATCACGCCGATGGCGATGATATCAATGAGGAACATTTTGCGCCGTCCGACTTTATCGGAAATATAACCAAACAGCGATGTGCCAACGAACAGCCCGGCGAGCGTTCCCGCGCCCAGCAAGCCAATCCAGTCAGCGTCCAGTTTCAGCGCCGGCGTCAGTTGCTCCAGCGCCACGCCAATCATTACCAGTACATAACCATCCAGAAACGGACCACCGCTTCCCCACAGCAAAATGCGGCGGTGAATAGAGGAGAATTTGAGATCGTCAAAGTTTCTGGACGGTTGCATGGTTATTCCTGTTTTTTGCAATGAGAGTCAGTGCGGCGTTACGTATCAAACCAACATCAGCCGTAACGGAACTCCACACCAAAGGTGCCGCGCGGGTATTCCCACTGTTCCAGCGCCGACCCCAGCCCCAGAATGCGACAGGTGCCGCACTCCAGACATCCGGCGTAATCGAAGCGCACACTGCCGTCATCCTGCTTCTTGTACAGACCTGCGGGGCACGCTTTCACCAGCAGCTCCAGCGCCTGTTTATCAGCATCGGCCTTCACAACAATGTGCGGATGCTCTTCATCGACATTGAATTTATTGACGCCCAGTTTGACGTCCACATTGACGGGAGAAGTCATAAAACGGTCACTCCTTTCATGCCATCCTTGATTAGATTGATGAAGCCCACTTTCTTGCCGTGGCGGAGGATTTTCTTGCGCATCAGTTCCGGCGCGCTGCCATCAATGGTGAACAGGTCACGCGCCACACCCACCGCCAGCTCCGGGTAGCCGCTAAACATGCGTGGGTTATCAAGGAACGCCGGTAGTTTCTGGTACATACGCATATCGCGCAGCGGACCACTCTCAAGATGCTGACGATATTCCGCCAGTTTTTGCTTACTGAAATCGTCGCTTTTCATCGCTGAAAGCACGGTTTTTGCTGCGGCTTCCCCGGCGGCAATCGCCAGATCCATACCGCGAATGGTAAAACCGAGGTTCATACACATTCCGGCGGCATCACCGGCAATCAATACGCCGTCACCAACCAACTCCGGCAGCATGTTGATGCCTGCTTCCGGCACTACGTGAGCGGAATATTCCACCAGCTTGCCGCCCGCGATCAGCGGTGCAACGGCCGGATGCTGTTTGAAATCTTCCAGCATTTGCGGCACCGATTTTTTCGCGTCATGCAGATGATGCAAACCACAAACCAGCCCCAGCGACAGGGTGTTTTCATTGGTATAAAGGAAGCCGCCGCCCATCAGGCCATCGGTGGGTGATCCCGCAAACAGGCAAGCCGCCCCCTGATTACCCTGCAACTGAAAACGGTCTTCAATAACCGACTTCGGTAACTCGATCAGTTCCTTCACGCCAACCGCCACATCCGTCGGTTTGACGCGTTTTGCCATCCCCAATTTTTCGGCAAGGATGGAGTTCACCCCATCAGCAAGGATCACCGTTTTCGCTTCAATCACATCGCCATCGGCTTCTACACCGACGACTTTGCCATCGCGCTGTACGAGGTTATCGACGCGGATCCCGGTAATTAACTGCGCGCCCGCTTCTTCGGCCTGCTCCATCAGCCAGGCATCAAATTTACTGCGCAAAACGGAGTAAGAACGCTGGGATGGCGAGGTTTCGTCACCATTGCAGTAGTCCATAGTCATCGCTGACTTTTCCGTCATAAACGCGAGTTTTTCATGGGTGATCAGGCGTTCTACGGGGGCGGAGTCGGCGAAACCAGGAATAATGTGTTCCAGACTGTGGGCATAGAGACGCCCGCCGGTGACGTTCTTGGCACCTGCGGAATTGCCACGCTCGATAACTAACACTTGCGCACCTTCGCGGGCGAGCACCAGTGCGGCAACCGAACCGGCAAGCCCTGCACCGACGATGATGGCGTCAAAGATATCTTCGGACATAAGAGCTCCCTGTCAGCGGCAGGGCCAAAATGCAGCCCTGCCAGAGTGGATCAACGCGCTAAAGCTGCGGTCAGCGCCGGAAGGATCTTCACGGCGTCGCCAACAATGCCGTAATCCGCGTACTGGAAGATCGGCGCATTTTTATCTTTATTGATGGCGAAAATGGTTTGCGACGCGTTAGCGCCAACCATGTGCTGGATCTGCCCGGAGATCCCCACCGCCAAGTACAGTTCAGGTTTCAGCATCAGGTTGGAGATACCGACATAGCGTTCGTGCTCCATCCATTTTTCGTTTTCCGCCACCGGACGAGAACAGGCCAACTCCGCACCTATCGCCTTGCAAAGCTGTTCTGCCAGCGCAATGTTCTCTTTGCTGCCAATACCGCGACCGACGCTGACCACCAGACGGGCTTTGTCGAGATCGACGCTGTTGCTCTGGCGCGCCTGGGTTGCCGTGCGGGTAATCGCCACAGCCGGAGCCTGCCACTCCACGGTGTGCGTTTCGCCAGTGCGTGACGCGTCTGGCTGAGCCGCATCGAACGTGCCGCTGCTGATGGTCAGTACCGCATACGGCGTGGCAATGCGTTCTTCGCCAATCGCCAGACCACCGTAAACCATGTGTTTCACTGTCGCTTTACCGTCCTGTACGCTGACGGTGCTGGCATCGTTAGACACCGCCGCTTTAAGGCGATAACCCAGTTTTGCCGCCAGTAATTTGCCGCGACGGGTGTTTGGCAGCAGCACCAGGCCGTCTGCGCCGTGCTGGCGAATAGTGTCAGCCATGACACCGGCGTAATCTTCGATCATCCGATCGTCCGGTTTGCCGTTTAATTTCCAGACATGATTAGCGCCGAGCTGGATTGCCTGTGCGCCGTCGGCATCATTGAGGACAAAGGTGTTGATTTGATTAGCTAAAGCCTGCGCACCGTTCATCAGTTCCGGCAGACGAGAAGGGGTATCGCTGAATACCCAGACTTGAGAAAACGTGTTCATAGCATCCCCTGTAATTAAATGACTTTGCGAAGATTTTCAGCAAATGCGGCGATCTGTTCTTCGCCGTCGCCTTCAATCACGATGCGCTGACGTTCGCGCTGTTTCGGCGCGGCAACCTGTTGTTCTGACCAGGCTGCCTCTGCGTTAAAACCAATATCCGCCGCCGACCATACCTGGACGGGCTTTTTCGCCGCGCCGAGAATGGCTTTCATCGAAGGAATTTGTGGGGAATTGATATCAGTGGAAACAGCAACAACCGCAGGCAGCGGAATGCTTAAGGTTTCGGTTTCATCTTCCAGTTCGCGCTCAACGGTGAGGGTATCTGCAGTCAGGGAGATAATTTTGCTGACGCCGTTAACTGCCGGAATATTGAGGATTTCGCCTACCAGCAAACCAACCTGCTGGGCATAAAGGTCGGAAGAACCATCGCCACAGAGGATCAAATCAAAGCCTGCTTTCTGGGCGGCTGCAGCCAGTGCGCTCGCCGTTTGTTGCGGCAGTGCCTGCTCGAACTGGTCATCAATTACCACAATCAGTTCATCCGGGCCGCGCGATAACACATCTTTACGCCCTTTGGCGTTGGTCAGGGCTTTACCGCCCACACTTAAGGCTGTCACCTGCGCCTCTGCTGCCTGTTGCTTTAGCTGGCAAGCCGCTTCAATAGCGTTGAGATCGTATTGGCTTATTTTGGCATCGGCTTTGCTGAAGTCTAATGAACCATCAGCATTATTGACCGCAATATCCTGTTCATCAGGCACGCACTTATAGCAAGTAATAATCTTCATTGCATCTCCAGAAATCATGAAGGAAACGTCGTTCATATCGGTGGTGTTAATTACAGATATCACGCCCTTTAATTTGGAAATAAAACTTTAATCACCAATATTGAAAATGTCACACGCAGATAAATCCAACTTTCAATATTGTTAAGTTCCTCACCAATATTGAAAACACGGCGTAGCAAAAAGAAATTTTCAATATTGTTTTATGGATCACCAATATTGAAAGTCAGATGTTATTTTTTTACTCACAACAGAGCATAACAAACTGATTATTAATCAAAATTAACGAAAAAACGCCCTCTATTCACCCGAAACAAAAATGTGATACCAATCACAGAATACAGCTTATTGAATACCCATTATGAGTTAGCCATTAACGCGTCCACGAGGTTAATAATAATTATATTAAATGTTAACAAAAATAAAACAAACGGGAACGCAAAATAAATATTCGTTTTCACAGTGGAATTAACTCATGAAGAATGAAAAGAGAAAAACGGGAATAGAACCGAAGGTTTTCTTTCCGCCGTTAATAATCGTCGGCATACTTTGTTGGCTTACAGTCAGAGATCTGGATGCAGCGAATGTCGTTATTAATGCTGTATTCAGTTACGTCACCAATGTATGGGGATGGGCATTTGAATGGTATATGGTGGTGATGCTTTTCGGTTGGTTCTGGCTGGTGTTTGGCCCGTATGCCAAAAAGCGTTTAGGTAACGAACCGCCAGAATTTAGCACCGCCAGTTGGATCTTTATGATGTTCGCCTCCTGTACGTCTGCTGCCGTACTGTTCTGGGGATCGATTGAGATCTACTACTACATCTCCACCCCGCCGTTTGGCTTAGAACCGAACTCGACAGGGGCGAAAGAGTTGGGGCTGGCTTACAGCTTGTTCCACTGGGGACCTCTGCCGTGGGCCACTTACAGCTTCCTTTCAGTCGCCTTCGCTTACTTCTTCTTTGTCCGCAAAATGGAAGTGATTCGCCCCAGCTCGACACTGGTGCCGCTGGTAGGTGAAAAACACGCCAAAGGGTTGTTCGGCACTATCGTCGACAACTTCTATCTCGTCGCCTTGATCTTCGCGATGGGTACCAGTCTGGGCCTTGCCACGCCGCTGGTGACCGAGTGTATGCAATGGTTGTTTGGCATTCCGCATACCCTGCAACTGGACGCTATCATCATTACCTGCTGGATTATCCTCAACGCCATTTGCGTCGCTTGCGGTCTGCAAAAAGGGGTACGTATCGCCAGTGACGTGCGTAGTTACCTGAGCTTCCTGATGCTGGGTTGGGTGTTCATTGTCAGCGGTGCCAGCTTCATCATGAACTACTTCACCGATTCGGTGGGGATGTTGCTGATGTATCTGCCGCGCATGTTGTTCTATACCGATCCCATCGCTAAAGGCGGCTTCCCGCAGGGCTGGACCGTGTTCTACTGGGCATGGTGGGTGATTTATGCTATCCAGATGAGTATCTTCCTCGCCCGCATCTCCCGTGGTCGTACTGTGCGTGAACTGTGCTTCGGCATGGTGCTGGGGCTGACAGCGTCAACCTGGATCCTGTGGACTGTACTCGGTAGTAACACTCTGCTGTTGATAGATAAAAACATCATCAACATTCCAAATCTGATCGAACAGTACGGTGTGGCGCGCGCCATCATTGAAACCTGGGCCGCTCTTCCACTCAGCACCGCCACCATGTGGGGCTTCTTCATCCTCTGCTTTATTGCCACCGTTACGCTGGTTAACGCCTGCTCTTATACCCTGGCGATGTCCACTTGCCGCGAAGTACGCGATGGTGAAGAACCACCGCTGCTGGTGCGTATCGGCTGGTCAATTCTGGTTGGCATTATCGGTATTGTTCTGCTGGCGCTCGGCGGCCTGAAACCGATTCAAACCGCCATTATCGCCGGAGGATGCCCGCTGTTCTTCGTCAACATTATGGTGACGCTCTCCTTTATTAAAGACGCGAAACAGAACTGGAAAGATTAATTAACCCCCAAAATATCAAGAGGTTGAAAGATGGATTTTAATTTAAATGATGAGCAGGAACTGTTTGTCGCCGGTATCCGCGAACTGATGGCCAGCGAAAACTGGGAGGCCTATTTTGCCGAGTGCGACCGTGACAGCGTCTACCCGGAACGTTTTGTCAAAGCACTGGCGGATATGGGTATCGACAGTCTGCTGATCCCTGAAGAGCACGGTGGTCTGGACGCGGGGTTTGTTACTCTCGCCGCCGTGTGGATGGAGCTGGGACGTCTGGGGGCACCAACCTATGTACTGTACCAGTTGCCGGGCGGGTTCAATACCTTCCTGCGCGAAGGCACACAAGAGCAGATCGACAAGATTATGGCTTTCCGCGGCACCGGTAAGCAGATGTGGAACTCAGCGATTACCGAACCGGGCGCGGGCTCCGACGTGGGTAGCCTGAAAACGACTTATACCCGTAGAAATGGTAAGATTTATCTTAATGGTAGTAAGTGTTTTATTACCAGTAGCGCCTACACCCCGTACATCGTGGTGATGGCGCGCGACGGGGCTTCTCCGGACAAACCTGTCTACACCGAATGGTTTGTTGATATGAGCAAACCGGGCATCAAAGTGACCAAACTTGAGAAGCTCGGTCTGCGTATGGATAGCTGCTGTGAAATCACCTTTGACGATGTGGAACTGGACGAGAAAGACATGTTCGGTCGGGAAGGTAACGGCTTTAACCGCGTCAAAGAAGAGTTCGACCATGAACGTTTCCTGGTAGCCCTGACCAACTACGGTACGGCGATGTGCGCCTTTGAAGATGCGGCGCGCTACGCCAACCAGCGCGTGCAGTTTGGCGAGGCTATTGGTCGTTTCCAGTTGATTCAGGAAAAATTCGCCCACATGGCGATCAAATTAAACTCCATGAAAAACATGCTGTATGAAGCAGCGTGGAAAGCAGACAACGGCACCATCACCTCTGGCGATGCAGCGATGTGCAAATACTTCTGCGCCAATGCGGCATTTGAAGTGGTGGATAGCGCAATGCAGGTGCTGGGCGGTGTCGGGATTGCGGGCAACCACCGCATCAGCCGCTTCTGGCGTGACCTGCGTGTAGACCGCGTTTCCGGAGGATCTGACGAAATGCAGATCCTGACGCTGGGTCGTGCGGTGCTGAAGCAATACCGCTAAGTCCGTGCGCTGCCTGATGCGACGCTGACGCGTCTTATCAGGCCTACGGGAGCACGAATGTAGGCCGGATAAGGCGTTTACGCCGCATCCGGCAGTCATGCGCTACATAAATTTTTCAGGAGCAAATAATGGATCATCTACCCATGCCGAAATTCGGGCCGTTGGCCGGATTGCGCGTTGTCTTCTCCGGTATCGAAATCGCCGGACCGTTTGCCGGGCAAATGTTCGCAGAATGGGGCGCGGAAGTTATCTGGATCGAGAACGTCGCCTGGGCCGACACCATTCGCGTTCAACCGAACTACCCGCAACTCTCCCGCCGCAATTTGCACGCGCTGTCGTTAAATATTTTCAAAGATGAAGGCCGCGAAGCGTTTCTGAAATTAATGGAAACCACCGATATCTTCATCGAAGCCAGTAAAGGTCCGGCCTTTGCCCGTCGTGGCATTACCGATGAAGTACTGTGGCAGCACAACCCGAAACTGGTTATCGCTCACCTGTCCGGTTTTGGTCAGTACGGCACCGAGGAGTACACCAATCTTCCGGCCTATAACACCATCGCCCAGGCCTTCAGTGGTTACCTGATTCAGAACGGTGATGTTGACCAGCCAATGCCTGCCTTCCCGTATACCGCCGATTACTTTTCTGGCCTGACCGCCACCACGGCGGCGCTGGCAGCACTGCATAAAGCGCGTGAAACCGGTAAAGGCGAAAGTATCGACATCGCCATGTATGAAGTGATGCTGCGTATGGGCCAGTACTTCATGATGGATTACTTCAACGGCGGCGAAATGTGCCCGCGCATGAGCAAAGGTAAAGATCCCTACTACGCCGGTTGCGGTCTGTATAAATGTGCCGACGGCTACATCGTGATGGAACTGGTGGGCATTACCCAAATTGAAGAGTGCTTTAAAGATATTGGCCTCGCACATCTGCTTGGCACGCCAGAAATCCCGGAAGGCACTCAGCTTATCCACCGTATCGAATGCCCTTACGGCCCACTGGTTGAAGAGAAACTCGATGCCTGGCTGGCGACACATACCATCGCGGAAGTAAAAGAACGCTTTGCTGAACTGAATATCGCCTGCGCCAAAGTGCTGACCGTACCGGAACTGGAAAGCAATCCACAGTATGTGGCTCGCGAATCAATCACTCAGTGGCAAACGATGGATGGTCGCACCTGCAAAGGGCCGAACATCATGCCGAAATTCAAAAATAACCCCGGACAAATCTGGCGCGGAATGCCCTCACATGGCATGGACACGGCTGCCATTTTGAAAAATATCGGCTACAGCGAAAACGACATTCAGGAGTTGGTCAGCAAAGGTCTGGCCAAAGTTGAGGACTAAACGCGTGGCGTCAGTCGGCTTGCCTGACTAGCGCCCGCCCAATAACAAACGAACAAAAATGGATAGAGGTGCAATGGATATCATTGGCGGACAACATCTACGTCAAATGTGGGACGATCTTGCGGACGTTTACGGTCATAAAACGGCGCTGATTTGTGAATCCAGCGGCGGAGTCGTTAACCGGTATAGTTATCTTGAGTTAAATCAGGAGATTAACCGCACGGCAAACCTGTTTTATACGCTGGGGATTCGCAAAGGCGACAAGGTTGCACTACATCTCGACAACTGCCCGGAATTTATCTTTTGCTGGTTCGGGCTGGCAAAAATTGGCGCGATTATGGTGCCGATTAACGCCCGCCTGTTACGCGAGGAAAGCGCGTGGATCCTGCAAAATAGCCAGGCGTGCCTGCTGGTAACCAGTGCGCAATTCTATCCTATGTATCAACAGATTCAGCAGGAAGATGCCACTCAATTGCGGCACATTTGCCTGACAGATGTGGCACTTCCCGCTGATGATGGCGTGAGTTCGTTTACTCAACTGAAAAATCAACAACCTGCCACCTTGTGCTATGCACCGCCGCTATCGACTGACGATACGGCGGAAATTCTCTTCACCTCCGGCACCACCTCCCGACCGAAAGGTGTGGTGATTACCCATTACAACCTGCGCTTCGCTGGATATTACTCCGCCTGGCAGTGTGCACTGCGTGACGATGACGTCTACCTGACGGTAATGCCTGCGTTTCATATCGATTGCCAGTGTACTGCGGCGATGGCGGCGTTTTCTGCCGGGGCCACCTTTGTGCTGGTCGAGAAATACAGCGCCCGCGCCTTCTGGGGACAGGTACAGAAGTACCGCGCCACCGTTACCGAATGTATTCCGATGATGATCCGTACCTTGATGGTGCAGCCGCCTTCAGCGAACGATCGGCAACACCGCCTGCGGGAAGTGATGTTTTATCTCAACTTGTCGGAGCAGGAAAAAGATGCGTTTTGTGAACGCTTCGGCGTTCGCTTGCTGACGTCTTATGGGATGACGGAAACCATTGTGGGCATTATCGGCGATCGCCCTGGCGATAAACGACGCTGGCCGTCGATTGGTCGAGCGGGGTTTTGCTACGAAGCGGAGATCCGCGACGATCACAATTGCCCGCTCCCGGCAGGTGAGATCGGTGAAATCTGTATTAAAGGCGTACCAGGGAAAACCATCTTCAAAGAGTATTTTCTCAACCCGAAAGCCACTGCGAAAGTGCTGGAAGCTGATGGCTGGCTGCATACCGGCGATACCGGATACCGCGACGAAGAAGGCTTTTTTTATTTCGTCGATCGCCGCTGCAATATGATCAAACGCGGTGGCGAGAATGTCTCCTGCGTGGAGCTGGAAAATATCATCGCCACCCATCCGAAAATTCAGGACATCGTGGTTGTGGGTATTAAAGATTCGATTCGCGATGAAGCCATCAAAGCATTTGTGGTGCTGAATGAAGGTGAAACATTGAGCGAAGAGGAATTTTTTCGCTTCTGCGAACAAAATATGGCGAAATTTAAAGTGCCCTCTTATCTGGAGATCAGAAAAGATCTGCCACGTAATTGCTCGGGGAAAATAATTAGAAAGAATCTGAAATAAATGAAACGGCAGGGAACTACCCTGCCAGCTAATAATCACGCTCTAAAACAATATGCATTTTTTGCAGGAATGTTGTCGTCCCTGAAAAAGCAAAAATGGAGAAAAGGAATGAGTGAATCATTACATCTGACCCGCAATGGATCAATTCTGGAAATTACCCTTGATCGCCCAAAAGCGAATGCTATTGATGCAAAAACCAGCTTTGAAATGGGCGAAGTATTTCTAAATTTCCGTGACGATCCGCAATTACGTGTCGCCATTATTACCGGTGCCGGAGAGAAATTCTTTTCCGCGGGCTGGGATTTAAAAGCGGCAGCAGAAGGCGAAGCACCGGATGCTGACTTTGGCCCGGGTGGTTTTGCGGGATTAACCGAAATTTTCAATCTCGACAAACCAGTTATCGCAGCTGTGAACGGCTACGCCTTTGGCGGCGGTTTCGAACTGGCGCTGGCGGCAGATTTTATTGTTTGTGCCGATAACGCCAGCTTCGCCCTGCCGGAAGCCAAACTGGGCATCGTTCCTGACAGCGGCGGTGTGCTGCGTCTGCCGAAGATCCTGCCGCCTGCCATCGTCAATGAAATGGTGATGACCGGCAGACGAATGGGCGCAGAAGAGGCGCTGCGTTGGGGGATAGTCAACCGCGTGGTTAGCCAGGCGGAACTGATGGATAACGCCCGCGAACTGGCGCAGCAGCTGGTTAACAGCGCTCCGCTGGCGATTGCGGCGCTGAAAGAGATCTACCGCACCACCAGCGAAATGCCGGTAGAAGAAGCGTATCGCTATATTCGCAGCGGCGTGTTGAAACACTATCCGTCGGTTCTGCATTCGGAGGATGCCATTGAAGGGCCGCTGGCGTTTGCCGAGAAGCGCGATCCGGTGTGGAAAGGACGTTAACAACCGTGAGCTATTACGCCTTTGAGGGGTTAATTCCGGTGGTTCACCCGACGGCGTTTGTCCATCCCAGTGCCGTCTTGATTGGCGATGTGATTGTGGGAGCCGGTGTCTACATCGGCCCACTCGCCTCACTGCGTGGTGACTACGGGCGGTTGATCGTGCAAGCGGGAGCCAATATTCAGGATGGCTGCATTATGCATGGCTACTGCGACACTGACACCATTGTTGGGGAAAACGGCCATATCGGGCACGGAGCGATCCTGCATGGTTGTGTGATTGGTCGCGATGCATTGGTCGGGATGAACAGCGTGATTATGGATGGCGCGGTCATTGGCGAAGAGAGCATTGTTGCCGCCATGAGCTTTGTCAAAGCGGGCTTTAGCGGCGAGAAACGCCAGTTGTTGATGGGTACGCCAGCCCGCGCTGTACGCAGTGTTAGTGACGACGAGTTACACTGGAAACGGTTGAATACCAAAGAGTATCAGGATCTTGTCGGGCGCTATCATGCATCGTTACATGAAACGCAGCCGTTGAGGCAAATGGAGGAAAATCGCCCCCGTTTGCAGGGGACAACGGATGTGACGCCTAAACGGTGATCTTGCCGGATGCGGCGTAAACGCCTTATCCAACTCTGCTGGAGAGCAACCGTAGGCCGGATAAGATGCGCCAGCATCGCATCCGGCGATAGCTGTCGGATGCGGCATAAACGCCTTATCCAACCCGGCTGGAGAGCAACCGTAAGCCGGATAAGATGCGCCAGCATCGCATCCGGCGACCAGGTCGCACGGTATCATCGAAATGACATTAACGACGCATACTCTTTGACAACATCATCTGCCACTTCTGCTCGCGGTTAAGTTCCGTGAGCGGAACGGCAGGAATACGCGGTGTCTTTCTTACGCCGACTAATTTTTCCCGACTGTTATTGCGCAGGCGCGCGTAAATTTGTTCATCGATATCGACCACTTTAACCAGTCGCTGACACTGGCATCCCCGCCCTTCCAGCTTATTAGGGATCATCTTAACTTCGCAGCTTATTTCTGTGACTTCCGACAGAATATAAGTCAGGGTATTAACCGCCTTGCTGTGTTCAATATCGAAATGAATAGAGATCTCTCTTGCTATCACCCACCGATTTTCAGCCATCATCCATTCGGCGATTAACAAGTAGAGTGGTTTTTCAACATATCCTTCACACATACGAACTCCAGTTTCACAAATTAAAAGTCTGGCTATGACTCGTTTTGAAGCAATTAAACAAGGCCATATTAAAATTGTGGATATATCGATAGTATGCAACTTCACCGTCGATAAGTGTGAGCTAAATCCTGCTTATGTCATCAAAAATATCGATTCCCCAAAAGATTTACTTAATGGGCAAAAAAAAACGGTCCTCATCAGAGAACCGTATTAGTTATTCGATCAAATTAGCGGATGAAAAATATCTGCCATGACACGCTATTATTTGATCTGTGCGTGCATTTCCTGCACCGAAATTACTTTTTCAGTCGCATCGGCATTCAGCGCCATCGCGGTGGCAAAGCCGCCGTTCAGGGTGGTGTCGTAATGCACTTTATATTGCAGCGCACTGCGACGAATCACGCGGGAGTCTTCAATCGCACGACGGCCTGAGGTGGTGTTGATGATGTAGGTATATTCGCCATTCTTGATACGGTCCTGAATGTGCGGACGGCCTTCATGCACCTTGTTTACCAGACGCGGGTTGATACCTGCTTCGCCCAGCACAATCGCCGTGCCGTGGGTCGCATCCAGCTCGAAGCCCTGTTTCAGCAGTTTTGCCGCCAGGTCCACCACGCGTTCTTTATCGCCTTCGCGCACGGAAAGCAGCGCACGACCGTGTTTCTTCATGGTGGAGTTGCTGCCCAGCTGCGCTTTGGCAAACGCTTCAGCGAAGGTGCGGCCCACGCCCATGACTTCCCCGGTAGAGCGCATTTCTGGCCCTAACAGCGGGTCAACGCCCGGGAATTTATTGAACGGCAGCACCACTTCTTTCACCGAGTAGTACGGCGGGATAACTTCTTTGGTTACGCCCTGCTCAGCCAGCGATTTGCCAGCCATCACGCGCGCCGCCACTTTTGCCAGCGGTACGCCGGTGGCTTTGGAGACGAACGGAACGGTACGCGCCGCACGCGGGTTAACTTCAATCAGGTAGACTTCGTTGTTTTTCACCGCAAACTGCACGTTCATCAGGCCGCGCACCTGCAATTCGAAGGCCAGTTTCTGCACCTGCTGGCGCATCACATCCTGAATTTCCTGACTTAAAGTGTAGGCTGGCAGCGAACATGCGGAGTCACCGGAGTGCACGCCCGCCTGCTCAATATGCTCCATGATGCCGCCAATCAGCACCATTTCGCCGTCGCAGATGGCGTCCACATCCACTTCTACCGCGTCATCGAGGAAGTGGTCCAGCAACACTGGCGCATCGTTAGACACGCTGACCGCCGTCTGGAAGTAGCGACGCAGGTCTGCTTCGTCATAGACGATTTCCATCGCCCGACCGCCGAGAACGTAAGACGGACGTACCACCAGCGGGTAGCCAATCTCTTTCGCCTTCTCTACCGCCATTTCGATAGCGGTAACGGTGGCGTTCGCCGGTTGCTTCAGTTTCAGGCGGTCAACCGCGTGCTGGAAGCGTTCACGGTCTTCCGCACGGTCGATAGCATCCGGGCTGGTGCCGATAACCGGTACGCCAGCGGCTTCCAGTGCACGCGCCAGTTTCAGCGGGGTCTGACCGCCGTACTGAACGATAACGCCTTTCGGCTTCTCAATACGCACGATTTCCAGCACATCTTCCAGGGTTACCGGCTCGAAGTAGAGGCGGTCGGAAGTGTCGTAGTCGGTGGAGACGGTTTCCGGGTTACAGTTAACCATAATGGTTTCGTAACCGTCTTCGCGCAGCGCCAGCGAGGCGTGTACACAGCAGTAGTCGAATTCGATACCCTGACCGATACGGTTCGGGCCGCCGCCGAGAACCATGATTTTTTCACGGTCGGTAGACGGATTCGCTTCGCACTCTTCTTCATAAGTGGAGTACATGTAAGCGGTGTCGGTGGCGAACTCTGCCGCACAGGTATCCACGCGCTTATAAACCGGGTGCAGGTCATACTGGTCGCGCAGCTTGCGGATTTCCGCTTCGCGCACGCCCGCCAGTTTTGCCAGACGCGCATCGGCAAAGCCTTTGCGTTTCAGCTGGCGCAGGAATTCAGCGTTCAGGCCAGTGATGCCCACTTCCGCTACTTTCTCTTCCAGACGCACCAGTTCTTCAATCTGTACCAGGAACCAGCGGTCAATATTGGTCAGGTTGAAGACGCCGTCCACAGACAGGCCCGCACGGAACGCATCGGCGATGTACCAGATACGATCTGCGCCTGCGTCTTTCAGTTCGCGACGGATTTTGGTTAACGCTTCCGGGTCATCCAGGCTCACTTTCGGGTCGAATCCAGTCGCACCGACTTCCAGGCCGCGCAGCGCTTTTTGCAGGGATTCCTGCTGCGTGCGACCAATCGCCATCACTTCGCCAACCGATTTCATCTGAGTGGTCAGACGGTCGTTAGCACCGGCGAATTTTTCGAAGTTGAAGCGAGGAATTTTAGTAACCACATAGTCGATGGACGGCTCGAAGGAGGCCGGAGTACGTCCGCCAGTGATGTCGTTCATCAGTTCGTCGAGGGTGTAACCCACCGCCAGTTTCGCCGCCACTTTAGCAATCGGGAAACCGGTCGCTTTCGACGCCAGCGCCGAAGAACGGGACACGCGTGGGTTCATTTCGATAACAATCAGACGACCGTTTTTCGGGTTCACCGCAAACTGAACGTTGGAACCACCGGTTTCAACGCCGATTTCACGCAGCACCGCCATCGAGGCGTTACGCATGATTTGATATTCTTTGTCGGTCAGCGTTTGGGCTGGCGCGACAGTGATGGAGTCACCGGTGTGGATGCCCATCGCATCGAAGTTTTCGATAGAGCAGACGATGATGCAGTTGTCGTTTTTATCACGCACCACTTCCATCTCGTACTCTTTCCAGCCGATCAGCGACTCATCAATCAGCAACTCTTTGGTCGGAGAGAGATCCAGACCGCGGGCGCAAATTTCTTCAAACTCTTCACGGTTATAAGCGATACCGCCGCCGCTACCGCCCATGGTAAAGGATGGGCGAATAATGCACGGGAAGCCCACGTCAGCGGCAACCGCCAGCGCTTCTTCCATCGTGTGTGCGATACCGGAACGCGCGGTTTCCAGACCAATTTTCTTCATCGCTACGTCGAAACGACGGCGGTCTTCTGCTTTATCAATCGCATCGGCAGTGGCACCAATCATGGTGACACCGAACTCTTCCAACACGCCCTGACGTTCCAGCTCCAGCGCGCAGTTCAGCGCCGTCTGACCGCCCATCGTTGGCAGCACCGCGTCCGGGCGCTCTTTTTCAATAATCTTGCGTACAACTTCCCAGTGAATCGGCTCGATGTAGGTTGCATCAGCCATTTCCGGGTCGGTCATGATGGTCGCCGGGTTGGAGTTCACCAGAATGACGCGGTAACCCTCTTCACGCAGGGCTTTACACGCTTGCGCGCCAGAGTAGTCAAACTCACACGCCTGACCGATAACAATCGGGCCCGCACCCAGAATCAGGATACTTTTTATATCTGTACGTTTTGGCATGGCTCTTTTACTCCTGATTACTTAGCGGTTTTACGGTACTGCTCAATTAACTCGATAAAGTGGTCGAACAACGGCGCGGCGTCGTGTGGACCAGGGCTGGCTTCAGGGTGCCCCTGGAAGCTGAATGCCGGTTTATCGGTGCGATGAATGCCCTGTAACGTACCGTCGAACAGGGATTTATGCGTGACACGCAGGTTTGCAGGTAATATTGCTTCGTCCACCGCAAAACCGTGGTTCTGGGCGGTGATCATTACCACGTTTTTCTCCACATCTTTAACCGGATGGTTGCCGCCGTGGTGACCAAATTTCATTTTGACAGTCTTCGCACCGCTCGCCAGCGCCAGCAGCTGATGACCGAGACAGATGCCGAATACCGGAATATCGGTTTCGAGGAATTTCTGGATGGCGGTAATGGCGTAATCGCACGGGGCCGGGTCGCCAGGACCGTTGGAGAGGAAGATGCCGTCTGGATTCATTTTCAGCACATCTTCCGCAGAAGTTTGCGCCGGAACGATGGTCAGGCGACAGCCTCTATCCACCAGCATCCGCAGGATGTTGCGCTTGGCACCAAAATCATAAGCCACGACGTGGAACGGCAGCTCGTCTTCTTTTTTCGCTTCTGGCAGGCCACCGGTCAACGTCCAGCTCCCTTGTGTCCAGCTATAGGCTTCTGCGGTGGTCACTTCTTTTGCCAGATCCATGCCATTCAGACCTGGGAACGCGCGGGCTTTTTCTAACGCCAGCGCCGCATCCGGGTTATCGCCCGCGATAATGCAGCCATTCTGTGCGCCTTTCTCGCGCAGTAAACGCGTCAGCTTACGGGTATCGATATCGGCAATCGCCACGATGTTATGGCGTTTCAGGTAAGAAGAGAGGTCTTCGGTATTACGGAAGTTGCTGGCAATCAGCGGCAGGTCGCGAATCACCAGACCTTGTGCATGTACCTGAGAAGATTCTTCATCGGCGTCATTGGTGCCGACATTGCCAATATGGGGATAAGTAAGAGTAACGATTTGACGAGAATAGGAAGGATCAGTGAGGATTTCTTGATAACCGGTCATTGAAGTATTGAAAACGACTTCCCCAACCGCCGAACCTGTTGCCCCTATGGCCCGACCGTGAAACTGGGTTCCGTCTTCCAGAACCAATAGCGCTGACTTAATCAAAACACCCTCCAGAGAATATTCACTCACTTTATTTGCATATTAATTCACAATGATGACGTAAATCAATGCAAATCTGCTTACCGACGAATTTCTGGCAAACGGCGGCATTCTGGAGATATGGGCGCTAAAAGTCAACTTAATGGCAGGATTTTTTATATTATTTTGTGGCTCATGCATGTTTTACAGGCATTAAGCGGCAAAAAGATCATATAACCTGTTCTGGAAAACGCTTGCGCAGCAAGAAGATTGCATGAAATAAAAGCGAGTAGGGAAAAGTGGACCAAATGGTCAAAATTTACATTAAAACAACAAAAACCGAAGACAAAACATGTAATTTTTGGCACTTATAGACAATTTAAAAACATAACACTAAAAATAAAAGGGCCAAAAATTAAAGCCCTTTACAATCAATAAATTAAATGTGTTATTTTTGCACCATAACAAATATTTTGTGGTTACAAACTATTGAGATCAAGCACATCTCGCATATCAAAAAGACCACTTTCCTTACCACTCAACCACAAAGCCGATCTTACCGCGCCGTTAGCAAATGTCATGCGGCTGGACGCCTTATGGGTGATCTCCAGACGCTCGCCAATATCGGCAAACATCGCGGTATGTTCGCCAACGATGTCACCTGCACGCACGGTGGCAAAACCAATGGTGCCAGGCACACGTTCACCGGTGTGGCCTTCACGACTGTAGACCGCGCAATCTTTCAGATCTTTATCAAGGGCGTGGGCGATCGCCTCTCCCATTGCCAGTGCGGTGCCTGACGGCGCATCAACTTTATGTCTATGATGTGCTTCAATAATTTCGATATCGGTGTAGTCACCCATCACTTTGGCTGCTTTCTCCAGCAGCTTAAGCATGACGTTAACGCCAACGCTAAAATTGGCGGCAAAGACAATCGCAATATCGGCGGCGGCGTCACGAATCGCCTGTTTACCGGCTTCGTCAAACCCCGTAGTGCCGATCACCATCCCTTTGCCATGCTGGCGACAAAAAGCGAGATGGTTCAGCGTACCTTCCGGACGGGTAAAATCGATAAACACATCAAAATCATCTTTTATCGCATCAAGGCTGCTTTGCACGGTAACGCCTGTTTTCCCTGCACCAGCCAGCTCACCGGCGTCGCTGCCCAGTAAAGAAGATCCTTCGCGCTCCAGCGCAGCGCCCAGCTGCACGCCTTCTAATGCCAGCGCCGCCTGAATCAACTGGCGGCCCATACGCCCCCCGGCTCCCGCGATGGCAACGCGGATGTTTGCATCATGCATAGCTATTCTCTTTTGTTAATTTGCATAGACCGTTTTCAGAGTAACCAGCGCATCGCTACGCCGCCAGCCAAAAACGCTGATAATTAGAAATTAATGATAAACAGGGAGGGATATCAGTGAAAGGCATGAGTCGATGAATGACTGCATGCCGATAACATGTGACAGGTTACGGCACCAGAGCCAGCAAATCAGCCACCCACTGTTGGAAGCCTTTTACATTCAGATCCAATGCCACCTGTACATTGGCTGGTTTGCCCAGGCAACCGTCGATATCAACCACCGTCGTGCCTGAGGTAAATTCGCCTTGAGTTTCTACCGCGACAAAACACGGCTTGAGGGTGAATAAGTCCGGGCGCACCAGCCAGGCGATGGCGCAGAGATCGTGCATTCGCAGACCGCTTTGCATACTGCCGCTACGGTAGTGGCTAAACAGGGCGTGGAGCATTTTTCCGGTGCGATTCAACTCCGGTAAAGTAGCGAGATAGTCAGGGGTTAATATTGCCTGATTGGTGACATCCAGACCGCACATGACAATTTCGATGCCGCTACGGAAGACACAGGCAGCCGCTTCTGGATCGGCAGCGATATTAAACTCGGCATTTGGTGTACAGTTGCCGCGACCAGCAGAACCGCCCATGATCACCAGACGGCGAATATGCGGTTTGCATTCCGGGCATTGTGAAAGTAACAGCGCAATATTGGTTAACGGGCCGATGGCTACCAGGGTAACAGGCTCTGGTGCACGCATCAGGGCATCCCGAATCGCCAGAAACGCCGGTACCTCGAGCGGCTTTCGGTTGTGCTCAACAAAGTCGTAGCCAGCCATTCCCGATTTGCCGTGCACAGATGCCGCATCACGCGGTGCGCGTACCAGCGGCACAGCGGCTCCCTGGGCGAGCGGAATCTCCGCATTCCAGAAATGCAGCAGTTGCAAGGCATTACGGGTAGTTTTCTCAACCGAGACATTACCCGCGACGGTGGTCATCAGTTGCAGGTCGAGTTCGGGGGCAAAAATCGCGGCGGCAATGGCGACGGCATCGTCAATGCCGGGGTCAGTATCGAGGAAGATAGGTAAACGCATGTTTTCTCCATAAAAAATGCCGGTAACAAGACCGGCATTTTCGCATAACTTAGGCTGCTAATGACTTAATCGACTTCACGAATATCGACACGCAGCTCTTTCGGCACTTCGAAAACAATGTTTTCTTCACGGCCTTCCAGCGGAATGGCTTCACCACCGCCCAGCTGCTGCAAACGTGCCACCACATTTTGCACCAGAATATCCGGAGCCGATGCGCCCGCAGTCACGCCGACGCATTTAACCTCTTTCACCCACTCTTCCTGGATATCTTTCGCATCGTCAATCAAAAACGCGCGTTTGCCCATACGCTGGGCCAGCTCCGCCAGACGGTTGGAGTTGGAGGAGTTTTTCGAACCGACCACCAACACAACTTCCGCCTGTTCTGCCAGGGCGCGTACCGCTTCCTGACGGTTAGTCGTGGCGTAGCAGATGTCATCTTTGCGCGGACCGACAATTTTCGGGAAGCGTTTACGCAGCGCGTCGATCACATCAGACGTGTCATCCACCGACAGCGTGGTCTGGGTCATAAAGGAGAGCTTCTCTTCGTTTTTGACCGTCAGTTTCCACACATCGTCCGGCGATTCGACCAGATACATTCCCCCTTCCGGGTTACTGTACTGGCCCATCGTACCTTCCACTTCCGGATGCCCGGCGTGGCCGATGAGAATCGACTCTTCGCCACGACGGCTGGCGCGGGCGACTTCCATATGCACTTTGGTCACCAGCGGACAGGTGGCATCAAACACCGTCAAATCGCGGCTTTTTGCTTCGTTACGTACCGCCTGAGAAACACCGTGTGCGGAGAAAATCAGGATCGCGCCGTCCGGTACTTCGCTAATCTGCTCAATAAAGATAGCCCCACGCTCACGCAAGCTATCGACCACATAGCGGTTATGTACCACTTCGTGACGGACATATATCGGTGCGCCGTAAATGGCCAGCGCGTTTTCAACAATGCTGATAGCGCGGTCTACCCCGGCACAAAAACCACGCGGGTTGGCCAACAGGATCTGCATGTTACGCCTCCAGTGCCGGATCGATTTCCAGCACTTCAATATCAAAATGAACGGTCTGCCCGGCCAGCGGATGGTTGAAATCAACGGTAATGGAGTCGCCGTTAATTTCGCGGATCACGCCAGGCATCTCACTGCCATCCATTGCGGTAAAAAGCATGATTGCGCCAATTTCTGGCTCGCCTGCATCCATAAATTCACGGCGGGAGAAGTACTGAATCAGGTCCGGTGACGGCACGCCAAACGCCGCATCTGGCTCCAACGAGAAGGTGGTTTTATCGCCCACTTTCAGCCCCAACAGGTGTTGCTCCAGCCCTTCAGAAAGAGAAGCATCACCCAGGCGGAACAGCGCCGGTTTACCGTTGTTGCGGGTAGACTCGGCGGTGGTGCCATCGTCGAGTTTTAGCGTGAAGTGCACCAGGACGGCGCTATTGCTCTGTACAGATTCAGACATGCAGGTTTGCTCTTATATTTGAGGATTTTTGCCGGATGCGGCGTAAACGCCTTATCCGGCCTACGATTTCGCAGCAATCTGTAGGCCGGATAAGATGCGTCAGCATCGCATCCGGCAGGGTTTATTATTGTTTTTTCGCTTTAGAAGGTAAAAACCCTTCCAGCACGATCAACGCCGCACCGACACAAATGGCAGTATCGGCAAGGTTGAAGGTGGCGAAGTGCCAGTCGCCGACGTAGAAGTCGATCATATCGACAACGAAGCCGTGCCACAGGCGGTCGAACAGGTTGCCCAGCGCGCCGCCAATAATCAGCGCATAAGCGATATTGTTTAGCTTCTGCGTGGCCTTCGAGCGATACATCATCACTGCCAGGATCACGCTAATACCAATCGCAATACCGGCAAAGAACCAACGCTGCCAGCCGCCGCTATCGGCAAGGAAACTAAACGCCGCGCCATAGTTACGCGCATAATGCAGATTAAGCGACGGGAACAGCGGGACCGTATCCCCCAGAGCAAAGTTCTGGAGGATCAGGTATTTGCTGCCCAGATCGATAATCAGCACGACTACCACCAGCCACAGCCAGCGTAGCCCTGTTGAACAGATCGATTGACTCATCAGGCAAACTTACGTTTTTCACCGTCACCGGCGACGTTGCTGACACAGCGGCCGCAGATTTCTGCGTGTTCCGCCACCTTGCCGACATCCCGGGTGTAGTGCCAGCAGCGTGGGCACTTCTCACCTTCGGCTTTACTCAACGCGACTTTCAGCCCTTTGAGTACTTCGCTCTGCTGAGCATCAGCAGGTGCGTCGTTATAGTCTGCAACGGTAGCGCCGGAGGTCAACAGGACAAATCGTAATTCATCGCCCAGCGCGGTCAGTTTCGCCGCCAGTTCCGGTTCTGCATACAAGGTTACTGCCGCTTCCAGCGAGCCACCCACTTTCTTGTCGGCACGCGCTTGCTCAATGACTTTGTTCACTTCGCCACGCACTTTCAACAGCTCGTCCCAGAACGCATCGTTCATCGCTTCACTGTCTGCCAGGCCAAACAGGCCTTCGTACCACTCACCGGTGAAGACGTATTTTTCACGTTCGCCCGGCAGGTAGCCCCACACTTCATCAGCGGTGAAGGAGAGGATTGGTGCCATCCAGCGCACCAGCGCTTCTGCGATGTGATACAGCGCAGTCTGGCAGCTACGACGCGCCACACTGTCCGCTTTGGCGGTGTACTGACGGTCTTTGATGATGTCGAGGTAGAAGGAACCCATCTCAACGGAGCAGAAGCGCATCAGACGCTGTACCACTTCGTGGAAATCGTATGCTTCGTACGCGTTGAGGATGTCTTCCTGTGCCGCTTTCGCACAACCTACGGCCCAGCGATCCAGTACCACCATCTCTTCCGGTTTCACCATATCTTTTGCTGGATCAAAACCGTTCAGGTTTGCCAGCAGGAAGCGCGCGGTGTTACGGATACGACGATAGCTATCGGCAGCACGTTTCAGGATCTCGTCAGAAACGGCCATTTCACCGGTGTAGTCGGTTGATGCCACCCACAGACGCAGAATATCCGCGCCCAGTTTGTTCATCACATCCTGCGGCGAAACGGTATTGCCGATGGATTTAGACATCTTGCGACCCTGACCATCCACGGTAAAGCCGTGGGTCAGTACCTGACGATACGGCGCTTTGCCTTTCATCGCGGTGGAGATCATTAGGGAAGACATGAACCAACCACGGTGCTGGTCAGAACCTTCCAGATACATGTCCGCTGCGTGACCGGCAAATTCCGGACGCACGTCAACAACAGAAGAGTGGGTAGATCCGGAGTCAAACCATACATCCAATGTGTCCGGCACTTTCACGTACTGATCAGCTTCATCGCCGAGGATCTCTTTCGCATCAAGATCCCACCACGCCTGGATGCCGTCAACTTCAACGCGTTTTGCCACTTCTTCCATTAGTTCGAGAGTACGCGGATGCAGCTCTTCCGTGTCTTTGTGCACGAACAGTGACATCGGTACGCCCCAGGTGCGCTGACGGGAGATACACCAGTCAGGACGGTTAGCAACCATCGACTCGATACGCGCCTGGCCCCAGTCCGGGATCCACTGCACGCCTTTGATCTCTTTCAGTGACTGCGCACGCAGACCTTTCTGATCCATGCTGACGAACCACTGCGGCGTCGCGCGGAAGATGATCGGCGTTTTGTGACGCCAGCAGCACGGATAGCTGTGCTGCATTTTCTCAACGTGCAGCAGCGCGCCTTTTTCCTGCAGCAGCGCAACGACGATGTCGTTCGCTTTGAAGACGTTCACGCCATCCAGCGTCGGATAAGTGCCCGGCAGATAAGTGCCGTCCGGGCCAACCGGGTTAGCGGTTTCCAGGCCGTATTTCTGACCGATCACATAGTCGTCCGGGCCGTGGCCAGGCGCGGTGTGAACGGCACCGGTACCGGCATCCAGGGTAACGTGATCGCCGAGGATTGCCGGAACGTCGAAGCCCATAAACGGATGGGTAAAGCGCAGCAACTCAAGCTCCGCACCTTTTACCGTGCCGAGAATGGTGTAATCGGTCACGCCGATACGCTGCATTACGCTTTCAACCAGATCTTTCGCCAGAATCACGGCCTGACCGTCGATCTGCACCAGCGCATAGTCGAAATCAGGTGCAATAGAGATTGCGCGGTTCGCAGGCAGAGTCCACGGCGTAGTGGTCCAGATCACCAGCGAGATTGGGCCGTTAACGTTGCTTACGGCAAATTTTGCTTTCAGTGCATCCTGATCGACCGCCTGAAAAGCAACGTCGATGGACGGAGAAGTTTTGTCGTAATACTCAACTTCCGCTTCCGCCAGCGCAGAACGGCAGTCAACGCACCAGTGTACCGGCTTCGCGCCTTTGTGCAGGTGACCGTTGCCGATGATTTTGCCCAGCGCGCGGATGATGTTGGCTTCAGTTTTGAAGTCCATGGTCAGGTACGGGTGCGACCAGTCGCCCAGCACGCCCAGACGGATAAAGTCTTTGCGTTGACCGTCAACCTGGGTCGCCGCGTATTCGCGGCACTTGGCGCGGAACTCGGCGGCGGTGAATTTCTCACCCGGCTTACCGTATTCTTGCTCTACTTTCAGCTCGATCGGCAGACCGTGGCAGTCCCAGCCAGGCACATACGGCGAGTCATAACCGGAAAGCCCTTTGGACTTCACGATAATGTCTTTCAAAATCTTGTTAACCGAGTGACCAATATGAATGCTGCCATTCGCATAAGGAGGGCCATCATGCAGAATGAAGGTTTTTTTGCCTTTTTTAGCCGCACGGATGATGCCGTACAGATCATCATCAGTCCAACGCGCCAGCATTCCCGGTTCGCGCTTGGCGAGATCGCCACGCATCGGGAACCCTGTTTCCGGCAAATTCAGGGTTGATTTATAGTCACTCATCAGATTCTCGGTTCCGTGTTTCGGTTTGATTACATAACAGGCTTAAGCCGGTTTTGTTAGCCCAAAAAATTCGCGGGCGGTTAATTCATCACGCGCAATCTGCGCTTTCAGTTCGTCCAGCGACGCAAATCGCTGCTCATTGCGTATTTTTTTACGCAGCACTACTTGTATATGGCGACCGTAAAGGTCCATTGCAACATCTAACAAATGCACTTCCAGCTGCTGGCGAATACCGGCAACCGTTGGGCGTGTTCCGATGTTTGCCACGCCGGGTAACGGCTTTTCACCGAGGCCCAGCACTTCTACCGCATAAACCCCTTTCACCGGGGAAACCTGACGGCGTAGCGGTACATTCGCCGTCGGGAAACCTATAGTGCGCCCTAATTCATCACCGTGGACTACACGCCCGGAGATGGCAAACGGGTGCCCCAGTAAACTTTCTGCCAGAGCCAGATTGTCATCCGCCAGCGCCTGACGCACAGCGGTGCTGCTAATACGCACGCCACCTTCGCAAAAAGTTTGCGTACTAGTGATATCGAAGCCGTATTCCATGCCAGCTTTCTGTAATAACAAGAAATCGCCTTCACGACCAGCGCCAAAGCGGAAATCATCCCCTACGGCAAGAAATTTTACGCGCAAATGCTTCACCAGAAGATCGCTGATGAAATTTTGCGCGGTTAACGCCGCGAAACGCCTGTCGAAACGCACGCACAGCACGTAATCAACGCCACACTCTGCAAGGTAACGCAGTTTTTCCCGCAGCCGGGTCAGCCGTGCCGGGGCTTTATCGGTAGCAAACAGTTCCAGTGGTTGAGGTTCAAAAAGCATCACCATCACCGGTAAGTTGCGCTTGCGCCCTTCTTCCTGCAAGCCCTGTAACAGCGCGCGATGACCGCGATGCACGCCGTCGAAATTACCAATAGTCAGCACACACCCTTCTTGCGGGGCCTGGCTGAGATTATGTATGCCGCGTATCAGCTTCATGTCTGGCTCAAAACAGTGAAAATCGTCCGAGTATACCTTGTACAGCGGTCAAGGTTAACCGGCGATTGAGTACCGAAATCAGAAAGAAGTGGCTTTTCATTGCCATGGCGCAAATCACGGGAAGAAACTGACCGCCTGCTGCAATTTTTATCGCGGAAAAGCTGTATTCACACCCCGCAAGCTGGTAGAATCCTGCGCCATCACTACGTAACGAGTGCCGGCACATTAACGGCGCTTATTTGCACAAATCCATTGACAAAAGAAGGCTAAAAGGGCATATTCCTCGGCCTTTGAATTGTCCATATAGAACACATTTGGGAGTTGGACCTTGGCTAATATCAAATCAGCTAAGAAGCGCGCCATTCAGTCTGAAAAGGCTCGTAAGCACAACGCAAGCCGTCGCTCTATGATGCGTACTTTCATCAAGAAAGTATACGCAGCTATCGAAGCTGGCGACAAAGCTGCTGCACAGAAAGCATTTAACGAAATGCAACCGATCGTGGACCGTCAGGCTGCTAAAGGTCTGATCCACAAAAACAAAGCTGCACGTCATAAGGCTAACCTGACTGCACAGATCAACAAACTGGCTTAATCGCCAATTTGCTGAAGCTTTGTGAAAAAGCCCGCGCAAGCGGGTTTTTTTATGCCTGCTGCTTTTGTGATGCGTGAGAGAACACACTGCCGGTTGCCAGATAGTCAAAAGTTGCAGGTTCTTGCAGACATGCCGTTGTACTATCTGAACTCTTCGTGGCTTAAGAATCGTAGAACCATCGGCTGATACATTCTGAACAAGAATATCTACTCAATCTCCAGACCCCCTACAAAGAATGTGGATATTGTGATACACATTGAGGTATTAAACTTAAGGTGATGCTGCCAACTTACTGATTTAGTGTATGATGGTGTTTTTGAGGTGCTCCAGTGGCTTCTGTTTCTATCAGCTGTCCCTCCTGTTCAGCTACTGACGGGGTGGTGCGTAACGGCAAAAGCACTGCCGGACATCAGCGCTATCTCTGCTCTCACT
>ENA-ORUR01000040-ORUR01000040.1-human-gut-metagenome-genome-assembly--contig:-NODE-40-length-136302-cov-8.50278_pt1 | contig 136302 bp, 131 predicted proteins | sample MGYA00242086_ERZ509223 | MGnify/ENA primary metagenome ERZ509223 (study PRJEB26280, sample SAMEA2338820) | human gut metagenome | biome: human gut; feature: human-associated habitat; material: faeces... | reverse complement strand
AATTCTTTTTTTTAAATTTGAAAGCTTCATTAATATATCATGTTCTTAAGAGAACGTCAACAACTTTTTTAATTGTTTAAAACCATTTCCTTAACAACGTTTATATACTATAAAGAATGATACTTTAAATGTCAACTCACATCTTCAAGCAGGACTGCTTTACTTAATGTAAAACACGAACTTTTACTTAGATATTTTTATAAAAAGTTCTTAAAATAGCAGCTTAAAGTAATCTTGTATGAATGATATTTCATTATTAGTTAAAAACGTTAACATTCTTTTTTTGAAATTAATTTGTAATTATTTTTATAAAAGCTTTATTTCCTTTCAAATCACTATTTCCCAATATATTCCTGTTATTTTTTTAGGACCATGTTCAGTCTTTCCTAGATATCTCTTATATTTCTATAAATTTCCCACTCTCTACATTAATCATATATCCTACTATTTTCTCGACTCAATATAACGAAACATCTTATATAAAGACACGATTCCAGGGTTTCTCATAAATAAGATATAAAGTACTTGTTGCGCTCATTAACCAATTAATTTTACAGGTACTGTTTCCTCCTATTATTTCAATCTAAATAACACAATATTTAATCACTTAGCAATAGTGAGCGTGTTTTATCAATTTAAACTATAAAAAAACTCCCAAAGTTGAAAAGCAACTTTGAGAGAATAAATCTATTAATTATTTGTCTTTGGACGCATTGTTGGGAATAGTAATACGTCACGAATTGACTTGGCGTCAGTCATTAACATTACTAACCGGTCAATACCAACACCCAGTCCACCTGTAGGAGGCATTCCGTATTCCAAAGCTTCTACGAAGTCTTCATCAATTGGTTGGTATTCATCGTTACCTTCCGCATGTTCCTTCGCTTCAGCTTCGAACCGTTGACGTTGGTCAATTGGATCGTTTAGTTCAGTAAAGGCGTTAGCGTATTCGTTTCCTAAAATGTAAAGTTCGAACCGGTCAGTAAAACGAGGGTCTTCACGGTTCATATGTGCTAGCGGTGAAACTTCCTTAGGGTGACCGTAAATAAAGATTGGTTGTTCAAGTTGGTCTTGAACCTTTTCTTCAAAGAAGGCGTTAATAATGTGACCAACCTTCCACCAGTCTTCATATTGAACACCATTGTCATCCGCTAACTTCCGTGCTTCTTCAACTGTCATTTCTGGCCAGAAATCAACACCGGTGTACTTCTTGATTGCATCTACCATGTGCATCTTTTCAAAGGACTTGCTGAAGTCTAATTCGGTCCCTTGGTAAGTAACCTTTAGATCATTAGAAACTACCTTAGCAGCTGCTTGGAAAATCCCTTCAGTTTCCTTCATGACATCGTTAAAGTCAAAGTAGGCAGCGTATGTTTCCATAGTGTCAAATTCAGGGTTGTGGTGAGGGTCCATCCCTTCATTCCGGAAAATTCGACCAAGCTCGTAAACCCGTTCCATACCACCAACAATTAACCGCTTTAAACGTAATTCAGTGGCAATCCGCATGTACATATCAATGTCTAGTGCATTGTGGTGGGTAATAAATGGGCGTGCTTCAGCACCTGAAGCAACGTTTTCCAAAATTGGCGTTTCTACTTCAGTAAAGTCATTGTTATCCATGTAGTTCCGAATTGCTTTGATAATCTTAGTCCGCGTTTGGAAGCGATCAAAGCTGTCTCGGTTAGTAATTAAATCTAAGTAACGTTGACGATAAACCAGTTCAGGATCTTGGAGACCATGGTACTTATCTGGCAAAGGACGGAGAGCCTTGGTTAAAAATGTCATCTTCCGGGCCCGGATCGTTAATTCACCCATCCGCGTCTTAATAACATCACCTGTAATTCCCCAAAAGTCACCAATATCAGAGTCCTTAAAGATTTGGTAAGTATCTTCACCCACTACATCTTGACGAACATAAAATTGGATCTTGCCACCACGGTCCAGCAAGTCGGCAAAACTTGCCTTCCCACTTCCACGTTTAGCAATCATCCGTCCTGCAATGGTAACTTCATTTTGTTGTTCTGCTAATAGCTCTTCACTAGAGTCACCATACTTAGCCCGAATGTCACTTGAAATATCATGATCCGGTGCAAATCGGTGACCAAATGGGTCAATCCCCTTTTCGCGCAGTGCGTTCATCTTGTCCCGACGCACTAGCATTTGATCATTTAGCTTTTCTTCCTTTGCCATTAATAATCCTCCTCAATTCTAATTCACAGCTTGGCGCTTTGCCTGGCGTTCTTCATATTGGTCCAGAAAGCGGTCGAAAATTTCATCAGCCTCTGCTTGCTTAGTAGCAGACATCAAGGCAACTTTAGTTCGTGCGGACCGTGGAATTCCCTTTAGGTAGTATGCTGCCTGACCACGGAATTCACGGATTCCGACATATTCACCCTTCAAATCACAGAGCGCAGCTAAGTGTTCCTTAGCAGTCTTGATCTTCTGTTCTGGAGTTGCTTCAGGTAGCAATTCTCCAGTTTCCAGATAATGTTCTGTCCGTGTCAGCATCCATGGATTACCCATCGCAGCACGACCAATCATCACTGCATCGGCACCTACTTCGTCGAGCATCCGCTTAGCATCTTCAGGCGTGCGCACATCACCATTTCCCATGAATGGAATGGTTAATTGAGATGCCACTTCTTTTAGAATATCCCAATTTGCGTGTCCTGTATACATTTGTTTTCTGGTTCGGCCATGCATTGCAATTGCTGAAGCACCAGCCCGTTCAGCAGCTAGTGCATTCTCAACCGCATAGATGTGTTTATCATCCCAACCGGTCCGCATTTTAATGGTTACCGGTTTTTTAACAGCGTCAACCACGTAAGAAACCATTTCATAAACCTTATTAGGATCCAGTAACCACCGTGCACCCGCATCAGTGTTCACCACTTTATTAACTGGACATCCCATGTTGATGTCAATGACATCCGCATCAGTATGCTGATCAATAAATTTGGCCCCTTCAACTAATGTTTCTTTAGTTCCGCCAAAAATTTGGATACCCATGGGGTGCTCATGTGGATCAACCGCAGTCATCGAGATGGTCTTCTTATTTTGGTACATAATCCCTCGATCAGAGATCATTTCACAAACAACGTATCCCGCACCAAATTTCTTGCAAATTACACGAAAGGCCTTATTAGTTACTCCGGCCATTGGTGCAACTACTACTTGGTTAGGAATTTTAACGTCGCCAATTTGCCACTCCATTTGCTCTCCTCCTTTTTAAAATCACAATCAATATTGTATCACAGCATTGCCAGCAGACAACTTAATCCTTATCTTTTAACATTGCTTTTAGTTCATCTTCAGAAAATTCATATTTTTTACCGCAGAATTGGCAAACTGCTTCGGCACCATGATCTTTGGCAATCATTTCTTCCAAATTGCTCTTTTTAACACTAGCTAATGCCTTGGCAAACCGTTCTTTAGAACAATTACATTCATATTTAACTGACATTTTATCCAAAATTTTCAGTTCCTTACCAGCAAAAATCTTCTTTAAAATGTCTTCTGGTGTGTCGCCATCCCGTAACATTTCAGAAACCAATGGCAACTCTTTAATCGCTTTTTCCAAGTCAGCAATTTGTTCATCTTTTGCTCCAGGCAGTACTTGAACCATAAAGCCGCCCGCAACACCAATTGAATCATCTTTCTCTACAAATACCGATAGTCCAACTGCCGATGGGGTCTGTTCAGATTGTGCCAAGTAATATGTAAAGTCGTCGCCTAACTCACCAGATACTAAATTAACTTCTCCGGTATAGGGTGTTTTATCACCAGGAGTCATCTTAGTAACTGACAACGTTCCCTGCGTACCAACTGCACCCGCAACATCAATCTTACCCTTACTATTTAAAGGCAGGTTCACGTGCGGATTGTGAACGTAACCTTTAACAGTCCCTTGAGCAGTTCCATCAGCAACAATGAAGCCGACTGGACCGTTCCCCTGAATTTTAACTGTCATTCCAGCTTCACCCTGTAAACCAGAAGTAGCTAATAATAAGGTTCCAATCAGTGTTCGGCCTAACGCTGCTGATGCCGCACTCCAAGTATCATGGATTTGTTGGGCTTTTGTAACCAACTGGGTAGCATTAACTGCATAGGCACGAAACATTCCATTTTCGGCAACTGCCTTTACTAAATAATCTTCAGCCATGTTATGTCCTCCAAATTACATACTGCATTCATTCTATCATTAAAATGACTCAACAAAAAAGGAATTGTGATGAGCTCACAATTCCTTTTGTTTTATTCATCATCGTCGTGATGATCATTATCAACTTGATGACTAGAAGTATCATCTTGTGTTGAAGTTGCATCATTATCTGTTGAATCGTTGTGATCATCTTGAGCGCTGTGGTCTGTTAATTGATCAGTTTCCTTGTTTTCCAAGGCCTCATCTGACTTAGCATTTTCACGACGTTCTAGTTCACGCTTTGATTCTTCAAAAGTAGCAGCTCGTTGTTCATCTTCAGCAGCTTCCACATCCTTTTCAGGCATCTTACCGTACTTGTAAAGGCTGAGAATTTGCTTTTCATCCAACGTTTCGTACTTCAATAACGCTTCAGCAATCAACTTATGTTGTTCGCGGTGCGTTTCAATAATATGCAATGCCCGTTGATGACCTTCAGTTAAAATCCGTCGAACTTCTTCGTCAACTAATGCAGCGGTCTTTTCAGAGTAAGGTGATTGATCGTAGCCTTGACCTGTAAATACTTGACCAGAACTTTGCAGTTCAACTGGACCAATCTTATCACTCATCCCGTATTGGGTAACCATTGAACGAGCAATTTGGGTTGCCTGTTCAAAGTCATTAGAAGCACCAGATGATTGTGAGTTAAAGATTAATTCTTCTGCTGCACGACCACCCATTAAACCAGCAATTTGTTCTTCGGCGTTCTTCTTGCTCATGAGCATTTGGTCTTCCTTAGGAAGCATGATTGCATAACCACCGGCACGACCACGTGGAACAATTGTAACCTTGTGCACTACTCGTGCATCATTCAAGACCAAACCAACAATGGTGTGACCAGCTTCGTGGAAGGCCACGGTCTTGCGTTCTTGTGGTGAAACCACCCGATCACGTTTGGCTGGACCAGCAATGACACGGTCTTCCGCTTCATCAACATCTGAAGCGTCGATTTCAGTCTTATTACGACGAGCAGCCAGTAAGGCAGCTTCGTTCAACAGGTTAGCTAGATCAGCACCAACGAACCCTGGAGTTTGCTTAGCAATTTCTTTCAGGTCAACATCTGGAGCCAATGGCTTATTCTTCGCGTGAACACGAAGAATTGCTTCACGACCCTTAACATCAGGACGACCAACCAGAATCTTACGGTCAAAACGACCTGGCCGCAGTAAGGCCGGGTCAAGGACATCAGAACGGTTCGTAGCGGCCATCACAATGACCCCTTCGTCACCTTGGAATCCGTCCATTTCAACCAGTAATTGGTTTAAGGTTTGTTCACGTTCGTCATGGCCACCGCCCATGCCATTACCACGCCGTCGACCAACGGCATCAATTTCATCGATAAAGATAATGGATGGTGAGTTCTTTTTAGCCTGATCAAACAGGTCCCGAACACGGCTGGCACCAACCCCAACGAACATTTCAACGAAGTCAGATCCAGAAATGGAATAGAATGGTACTCCCGCTTCACCGGCAACGGCCTTCGCAAGTAAGGTCTTACCAGTACCTGGAGGTCCTTCCAAAAGAACACCAGATGGAATTTTGGCGCCCAATTTCATAAATTTCTTTGGATCTTTCAAAAATTCAACAACTTCGACCAGTTCTTGTTTTTCTTCTTCTTCACCAGCAACATCTGAGAAGCGAACCTTATTATCCTTAGAACTGGATGGCTTTGCTTTGGTCTTACCGAAGTTCATCACTCCACGGCCGCCGCCTTGACCAGCCTGGCCAATCATCATGTAGAAGAATAAAATCATGATGATAATTGGCAATCCAGTAACAAGCAGGTTTACCCAAATGCTATTGGATTCTTCAGGATGTGTGGTGATCTTGACGTTATTCTTATCCGCATACTTTTGTAATTGGTTAACAGTCACGTCACTTTGTAAAACAGAGCTTTGGAAGCTGGTAGTGGTGCTTGACTTTTGGTTCATTAGTGAAAGCCCTGTCTGGTTACCACTAGACATCTTTTGTGGCTTTCGGTAAGTCCCCGTAACTTTGTAAACACCACCGTTTGGTTGTACTTGGAAACTCTTAACCTGATTCTTCCGTAATGCTGTTACAAATTGTGTCTGTGAAACATTCTTGCTTTGCCCGGAGTTATTATTTCCCCCAAAGAAAAAGTAGACAATTCCCATGATGCACAAGAAAATAACTGCATAGAAGAGTACGTTATGAGTAAATCCATTGTTTTTACGATTGTTGTTCATAACAACCTCCTATTCCTAGCAGTGTTAATGCTTAATAATCATAGTAATGCTATGATAGCATATTTGACTATCACTGACCAATAATTTAATCAGGAATTTCTCTTATAAACTTCTGGCTTTAAAACCCCAATATAAGGGAGATTCCGGTATAATCCCTGGTAATCTAATCCATACCCAACGAGAAACTCGTTTGGAACATCAAAACCAACATAATCAGCACTCACGTCAACTGCCCGTCCTGCTGGCTTATCAAAGATTGAACAGATCTTGATGCTGTTAGCTCCGCGATCTTTTAACAGGTCCGTCAAGAATTTCAGAGTTCGTCCGGTATCAACGATATCTTCACAAATAATCACATCTTTACCGGCAATGTCATTCTTCAAATCATGCAAGAGCTTCACTGAACCGGTGGATGATGTTCCACCTTGGTAACTGGAAACGTCAACAAAATCAATGTGAGCATACAAATCCAACTTTTTATATAAGTCGGTGGCAAACATAATTGCCCCTGTCAAAACGGCAACTACAACTACATTCTTTTTGCCCGCATAATCATGATTCAATTCATCCGCCAGTTCCTGCACTCGCTGATCAATCTGTTGCTTACTGTAAATGATGCGTTCAATATCGTTATTCATCGTTCTCTCCCGTATCTCTTTTTTGACAAAAATACCATTCTTGATAGTCTTGGTCACGAATTGCTCGACGATCAAGCCATGCAGTTTTGCTATTCACAACCCACAATACCTGATCTTGACGATCAACAACCACCAATTGAAGTGGTCGTATTGGTTGGGGAACCTTTTGATCAATTAAAATTCGGCGTACTTTTTGGTGATGACCATTTTTCAAACGAACTTCATCATTTAGACGCCAGGTTCGTACCCGTAATGGTAACTGGTTGTCTGTTAACCACACTTTGGCTTGAACTTTACCCACTGGTTGGCTAAAAACGCCAAAACAGTCGCCGTTCGTCTCCGTGTACCAATGGTCAAATTCTACCATAAAATCAGTGATCTTCACGTTTTTTTTCGCTGATTTCTGAACTTTTTGTAATTGGACATTTGAATAGTTCTTGATTAGCTGCACAGCCGTTCCCACTTGATATTCGCCAGTTGGTTTTTGTTGGTTCATCAACCAATGATCTGCCTGCTTTAATTCTAAGAGGCTCACATTATACCAATGGTGCTGATTCAGCCACATTCTTAATAGCCAGCGCCGTAATACCGGAACACATTTTTGATACTCACGCAACTTTAGTCGGCCATCATTAAACACCGTTTTCGCATGGGCATCGGCTTCTTCTTGTTGAAAATCTAGCAACTCCTCTAATTCACTATGCAGCCTGTACATGTGATCTAACAGCTGAGGATTTTCTTGTTGCAACGCCGGTAGATAATGGTGGCGCACTCGATTTCTAAACGTATCGTCCTCTTGATTAGTAGCATCTTCAAACCAGCGAATCCCGTGATGTTCGGCATACTGGATTAATTGTGATTTAGGAACTGCTAACAATGGTCGAATAATCTGTGCTTCATGAAATGGGCGACTTTCTTTAATACCTATTAATTCTTGCAGGTCACCTGTTCGTACTAGTTTCATCAACATGGTTTCCGCCAGGTCATTCTCATGGTGCGCCGTCAGTAATAGAGAAGCTCTCACCTTTTGAACAACTTTAGCAAAAAACTGGTACCGCTCGTTTCTGGCAGCTATTTCAATACCATGTTTGGGATGATGGACCCACTGGTCAACGTAGAGTTGCAACTGGTGTTTTTTACAATATTCTCGTAAATATTCCTCTTCTTGAACACTTTGTTTTCGTAAATGGTGGTTCACATGAGCAACAACAATTCGTTGCTTTGTAGTAACCCGTTGCAGTAAGTCTAACAATACCATTGAGTCAACACCTGTTGAAACGGCCACAACTAACGGTGTTGAACAATCAAAAAAACGGTACCGTTGCAGGCACCGTTTGACTGTGATTTGTAATGGATCAGCAGCCATTAGCTGCGCCGGCCGCCACGGCCACCACGTTTACCATCAGTTTGCCGTTTTAAAGTTGATAAACGTGATTCACTTTCCTTCATATAATTGGCCAGCATGTCATCAAAATGACTCTTTTCATGATGACCACCAAAACCGCGATTACTATGTTCAGGGCGAGGCTGACGTTTTGTAAAGTGTTCATTTCGGTCATTGTGTTCATGATGCTCGTGATGACGTTGATGACCATTATCATGATGATCATGTCCTTGATCTTGGGCGGCCTTAATTGATAAAGCAATCTTACCGTTATCCTCGATCTTCATTACCTTCACTGTGACTTCATCACCAACAGAAAGGACATCATTAATATCCTTAACGTATTGATTAGATACTTGGCTAATGTGAACCAAACCCGTTTTATGATCCGCTAAATCTACGAATGCACCAAAATTGGTAATTCCTGACACTTTACCAGTAACCTTTACTCCTTCTTCAATTGCCATGAACTAGCAATCCTCCTAATTCTAATAAAAATTTAATCTCCCCGAGTATATCATAAGCGACCTGTAAATTAACAGTCCCAATTATGATATTAAAAGAGACTGAGTACTCGCACCCAGTCTCTTCACAATGATTATTTCACAAAATGATAGATTGTTTCACCATCTTTTGCATAATTGTATTTTTCCCGAATGACTTCTTGTAAGTAGTCAGGATCATGCAATTTTTTGACTTGTTTTTTGAGTTTTCGATTAGTTTGTCGTTTTTGAGATAACGTGACGTTGGCTTTCGCAATATTGCGGTTAACCCGTCCTAACTCACGCTTGGTCCCAATAATCTGACACGCCAGAATTAAAAATAAGACTGCAAATACACCCAAAATAATTTTGGCCCGGCGAACATGGACACGGTAGCGATAAGCTTGTTCACTGCTGCGTTCCCGATCTCGTTGACGCGCAAACGGTGTATTAATTTTTGTAATGTTATTTCTAAACTGTTTTTTCATTACATAATCCCCATTTTTCTACCGGTAAGTGTTCACCGGTTCTGCAGTCATAATTATCTTAGTTATATTGATATTACATCTCTTATATCCTAGCAAAAAATAACGCAATTTGCTAGTCAATCTTAATTAACATTTGATAAATGATGTGCATTAGACTAATGGGCGCTAAAACTCATCGTCAAAATTTTCTGCATAACTAATGTCCAAAATGTCATACATATCTTCTGCTTCAGACTTTTTAGTCGTCTCAATGATCCGATTAATCTTCACCTTTTCGGTCTTATTGCCGAATTTAATAGTTAAGACATCACCTTCACGAACGTCACTAGAGGACTTGGCGACCTTATCATTAATCAAGATTCTTCCCTGATCCGCAATTTTTTTAGCAATTGAACGACGCTTAATAATCCGTGAAACTTTTAAATACTTATCTAAACGCATCTTCATTCCTCATTTCTGTGCACTTTTTTTGTTCTTCCTGGACAATGTCAGCTAAATCACCGACTAACTGTAATAATTGGTGGAGCCAATCCTGCTGGTTCATTTTCGGTTGAATAATTAGACGTACTGTAACCTGACCATGATCGTTTTCGCCCACCGTAAATTTGAACTTGGTGTTAGCTGCCGCTTTAATGATCTGAGCACCCTTCAGGTATTGATTAGCATCATTGGCAAACGTTAAGTGGATCTCCCCTTTAGTTTGCTTAATGCGAACTAACATTGCTTGATCGGCTTTCATCTTTAATTCACCAATCAATAATAAGTTAGCCACTGGCTGTCCATAGTCACCGAAACGGTCGATTAGATCACCTTGAATGTCCAACAGTTCATCTTTATCACATGCCTGCCGAATCTGCTTATATAATTCAATCTTTTGGCGTTGATCAGCAATGTAATCATCTGGCAAGTATGCTTCCACAGCCACATCAATTTCAGCATTGCTGGTGGTTGCTTGATGCTTACCCTGCTTTTTGGCAACAGCATCCGCTAGCATGTCCGAATATAGGTCATACCCAACTGAATCGATAAAGCCATGTTGCTGTTTTCCTAGCAGATTTCCAGCACCACGAATTGCTAAGTCACGCATGGCAATCTTAAAACCGCTCCCTAATTCAGTAAAGTCACGAATAGCTGCCAACCGTTTTTCACCCGGTTCAGTTAGGACTTTATTTGGCTGATACATGAAATAGGCATACGCAACCCGGTTGCTTCGCCCAATTCGTCCCCGAATCTGATAAAGTTGGGCCAATCCCATTCGGTCAGCATTTTCCACAAACAGCGTGTTGACATTTGGAATGTCCACCCCAGTTTCAATAATTGAAGTAGTAACCAGCACATCGTATTCACCACGAATAAAGTCGTATAAGACCCCTTCCAGTTGTGCTTCCGTCATCTGGCCATGAATATATCCTACGCGGGCCTCCGGAACCAGAGTCTCAATTTCATTCACAACCCGTTCAATATCATTGACCCGGTTGTGGAGGTAATAAACCTGACCGCCACGCTTCATTTCACGCAAAATTCCGTCACGAATGGCCGTCCAGTTCTGTTCCAAAACGTAGGTTTGAATCGGGAACCGGCCAACTGGCGGTGTTTCCAGCACGGAGAGGTCCCGCACCCCTAGCATTGACATATGCAGGGTTCGGGGAATCGGGGTTGCAGTGAGGGTTAAGACGTCCACGTTCGACTTGATTTGCTTGAGCTTTTCCTTGTGCTTAACTCCGAAACGTTGCTCTTCATCGACAATCAAAAGTCCTAAATCTTTAAAGTGGACGTCCTTTGACAATAGGCGGTGAGTCCCAACAACAACGTCAATGGAACCATCTGCCACCCCCTTTTCGATGGCTTTCATCTGTTTAGGAGTTCTGAAACGTGACATCATTTCAATTTTAATTGGGAAGCCTTCAAAACGTTCTCTCATTGTGTCGTAATGTTGCTGGGCCAAAATGGTGGTAGGAACTAAAAAGGCAACTTGTTTACCACCGGTGACGGCTTTAAAAATTGCCCGCAGTGCCACTTCGGTCTTGCCATATCCCACATCACCAACCAACAGCCGATCCATCGGCTTAGGAGTTTCCATGTCTTCCTTGACTTCTTGAATACTTCTTAGCTGATCCTTGGTTTCAGTATATGGAAACTCATTGTCAAATTTTTCTTGAAGATAATCATCTTTGGGAAATGCAAACCCCTTGGCAGTCTTTCTTTTAGCATATAAATCAACTAAATCACCGGCAATATCTTCAACTTTTTGGGCAACCCGTCGTTTGGTCTTCGCCCATTCATTACCGCCTAATTTATTAATATGCGGCTTCGCAGATTCGGATGAAACGTATTTTTGCACCAGGTTTAATTGCGTTACTGGTACAAAAATTTGGGCATGATCACGATAATTAATGACCATGTAATCTTGGTGAATGCCGTCCACCGTCATCGTTTTAATTCCGCTAAAGATCCCAATCCCGTGATTAACGTGAACAACATAGTCACCGGGTTTCAGGTCAGTATAGTTTTTAATCCGTTCCGCGTTGGCAAGCTTTTGGGCACGTGGGCGCCGTTTTTTAACCTGCTTAAACATTTCGGATTCTGTAATGACTACCAAACCGGCAGCGGGCATTTCAAAACCATTGTTTAAATTAGCGGCAACTAACTGAATTTGGTGAAGCTGAAGTTCGTTGACTCGTGTCTCGATTGCTTTAACACCAAATTCATTCAACGTATTAGCCACGCTGGCTCGTCGTTCGTCACTTTTAGTCATAATGACGACCGTCTCACCCTGCTCTTTAAACCGTTGCAATTCTGATTGCAACAGCTCCATTTGACCAAAGAACTGTTGCATTGGTCGGCTATTGAATTCCACAATTTGCTTCAATCGCACTTGACCCATTCCCTTTTTAAAAAGGGCCAAGTACAGTTGTGAATGCTGGTCATTTGAGATTACTTGGCTGGCATCATTGCCCAACGGAGCTAATTTTTGACGGTGGTGGTAGCTAATCCGCTCTTTTAACCATTGTTCTTCATCCAATAACAGATCTTTATTGGCTTCCTTGATACGGACCAAATCATCCACCACTAAACTACCACCTGCAGGCAAGTAATCCAGTAAGTTTGCTGGCTGCGGATAAATCAAATAGCTATAGGTTAACAAACCATTTTCCAGGTTGCCATGTTCTAGAGCGTCCAACAATGGCCGGAAATGATTTTCAATCTGTCGCTGGTCTTCATCATCCTGCGCTAGTTTCATATCTGACTGCCATTCTGCCTGCAACTTCTTTTGGACATGTGGCAACTCTTCTTGGGAAACGATTAAATCATTAGCGGGTAAGATCTCTGCAGATTGAATATTTTCAATGCTTCGCTGACTGTTAGCTTCAAAATACCGTAATGAGTCTACTTCTGTATCGAAAAGATCAATGCGCACCGGGTTGTCAGTATTTAATGCGTAAATATCTATAATTGAACCCCGGACCGCAAAGTCACCTGGTGCCATGACCATTTTCTCCCGATGATAACCCATCATGGTTAATCTTTGAATTGTTGATTCTAGGTTAACCTCTCCACCAACCTTAAATTGCAAGCGGGCATCTTTAAAGACAGTTGGTGCTACTAAGGGGCGCCTTAATCCACCGGTCGCTGTAACAATAATGGCAGCCTGATCATTCAAAAGTGCATTCATCGCTTGAACACGCTGAAGACGATAATTAGGTGAACTTGTAGCAATTTCCATAGCTAAAGATTCTTCAACTGGAAATTGAAAAACCTGACTAGCTGGCAACAAGTTTTCCAGGTCACTTGCCAAATCCTGCATATGGAATAAGTTATCTGTTACCACAATTTGAGGGTGTTTTAAATTGTTTTGAAGGGTCGCAAGGAGCGCAGTTTTAGCAGAACCACTGACCCCCGTTAAAAATTGATGTTCACCTGGTTTAACTCCCTGGTAAACTTTTTGAAACTGAGGTGTTTTTGCGATTAAATCTGTAATTTGCAAGTGACTACCTCCTTAATAAGAAAACTGTTAGCTAGTTATAATCATTCATCAAGCCCGCAAAGTCTTCACCATGAATCCAGTCCACCAATGCCTTTTCAGCTGTTGTAACTGCATCATCAAAATGGGGCCGCTCTTCTTTGCTAAACTTTCCCAAAACGTGACTAACAACTGTGCCATGTTGTGGGTGATCAATTCCTAATTTAACCCGATTGAATTTATCAGTGCCAATGTAGTGAATAATACTCTTCAAACCATTGTGGCCGCCTGATTTACCATGAGTCTTTAAACGAACCTTCCCAACCGGCATATCCAGGTCATCGTTAACAATGACCAAATCGTCGAGCGATAAATCATAATAGTCCATTAAGGGTTTGACAGCACGGCCAGAATCATTCATAAAAGTTGTCGGTTTGACCAGCATGACCTTCTCACCATCAATCATGCCAGAAGCAACTACGGCTTCAATATTTTTAGCATGTTTAAAGGCTCCCAGGTGATAATCCAGCGCTAACTGTTCAACCACCATAAAGCCGGTATTATGACGGGTGCCATCATAACGGGTACCGATATTACCTAATCCCACAATCATTTTCATCTTTGTTATACTCCTTTATTAACTACAAAAAGGCCGCGCGCGGGTGACATCGCCCTTGCCCAGCATCTACCTGTTACATTATACATTAGTCATTCGTAAAGCAAAATTTTATTGGTGTTTTCTCATTATTTTCTAATTTGTGGTATGATGAATTATAAGAATTTATAAGACGGAGCTTAACCAAAATGATTTTCAATTCACTCATTAAACCAAAATCAGAACTAACTACCATTACTGAAGATACCACTCTCGAGGAAGCTCTTAAAATATTAGAGGATTCCGGTTATCGCTGTGTACCTGTCCTTGATTCTACTAAGACCATGTTCCGTGGCAATATCTATAAGATGCATATTTACCGCCATAAGTCGCGCGGCGGCGATATGACATTACCGGTAACTGCCTTGTTAAAGAACTCTACTAAATTTATTTCAATTAACGCTGATTTCTATACCGTTTTCTTTGCAATCCGTGATTTGCCATACATTACTGTTTTGGATAGCCAGAACCATTTTTATGGAATCCTCACCCATAACAGTCTCTTAGAACTCCTGGCAGAAGCGTGGAACGTCAATAGCGGTCGATACGTCCTCAATGTCCATGTCTCAGACGAACGGGGTGACTTAGCTCACATTACCAAGGAAATTACTCGTTTCAGCCAAATTGTGAACGTCATTTCCCTTGACCCGGATGATCAACCAGGGAAGCAAGTGCTCTTTACACTACCTGCTGAAGTTGATCGTGAGCGCGTCGATAAAATTGTTAAACGACTGAACAAGAAAGGCTTTGAAGTTACTGAGACCGAGGATCTGCATCATCAATAAAAATTGTAATTAAAGTTTTTCAATTCCAAGTACAAATGGGTTTCAACTGTTGGTAATCCCGAACAGCTGAAACCCATTTTGTATTTTCTCGTTATCTATTTCGTAACTATGCACGAATGTTTTTTTAATGATGTTGCCAACCACTAATGACCACAATAATTAGTGCAATCACAATCAAAGCGACCGCCGCTAAAATGATATTGTGGTAGCCGTGATACGAAATCCCCCGCATGGTTGGTAACAAAGCGTGGGGTAAGTTTCCTGCAGTCTTGGCATTTGATAATTGATTCAACATCCGCATGGTAATCCCGTGATGCGTTTTAACTCCCTTAAAGAGTGCCTGATTTAAAATCACACCATACACAGCAGACATCAAGGTTTGACTTAAGATTCGCAATAAGTACCCCAATGATGTTGCAATTGGAACGTCTCGTTGTTCGGCATCCGTCTGCACATTTATCTGCAAGATATTAAAGACTAAACCAACACCAAAGCCTTCAAAGGCTCCCATTACCAAAATAAGCCAGTATGGTGTGCCTTGGCCGCCAATCATAATTCCCAAATAGGAAATGAAAATTGACGCTGCACCACAGGTCACTATCCAATATTTACCCCACCGATTTTGCAAAACCGGTACTAGTTCGGAACCGATAAAATTGGTAACAGCTCCTGGAATCTGGGTCATCCCACCTAGAAGTGCGCTCAGGCCCAAAATTCCTTGAGCCCACATTGGAATATAAGTAACGAACGCAATGAATGATCCCCAGATAATCACGAAAAGTAAAAAGTCCATCACTAATTCACGATTTTTAAATAATCGACTGGGTACAATGGGATCTTCAGCGTGATCATCTACCTTAGCCATCCATGCTAATAATAGCAATCCGCCAATCATCAGCCCTGCAACAATTAACGGAGAAGCTGATCCTAATAATTGAACGGCTACCAGAATCATTACCAGACTAACAACTAACAACGTGGCCCCAAGATAATCAACCGGTTTACCGGCTGCTTGACGAGTAACGTTTTTATAGTACAGGCCAACAATCGTGATCGCAATCAAAGCGATTGGGACATTAACATAAAAGACCCAGTGCCAGCTTAAAGCGTCAACAATCCATCCGCCAAGCAACGGTCCGATGATTGAAGCTGTTCCAAAACAGGCACTGGCAATTCCTAATACTTGTGCCCGTTTTTTCAAATCGTCATATAATTCAGCAAACACAATAAACGGAATTGTGTTCATTCCTCCTGCTCCGATTCCCATCACTGTTCGAGCAATAATAAACCAGAGAATGTTTGGTGCTAATCCTTGAAAAATCGCACCAATTAAAAACATGGTCGTTGCCGTTATGTATGCTTGTTTCTTACCTTTATGTTCACCTAGTTTACTCCATAGCGGGGTGGCAACCGCCATCCCTAAAAGGAATGTTGCAATAATCCATCCCATATATTGCAAGCCATGGAGATCACTGGTAATTGCTGGTAGGGCAGTATTAACAATCGTCCCGTCCATTCCAGCCATGATGTTTGATAACAGGAGTGCTCCTGTGACAATTGTTCGCCGTTTCTGCTGATCCACTCTCTCACCTTCCCTATTAATTTAAAATTAATATTCAAAATTAAAAGCCATCATGAACACAAAGAAGCCCGAAGTGTTCGGAAGATCCGAATATTTCGGGCCATGTGTATACCACGCTGTGGACTGATGATCCATGTGGGGAGCAATATCATATCCCCCCATTTCTAACTTATAGATGCAAGCTAACCCGCAACGCAGAGTTAACAGCATTCATCATTTCTGTATTTAGCTGTCCTATTTTATCATCTAATCGCTGTTTGTCAATTGTCCGTACTTGTTCTAGTAACACAATTGAATCTCGTTTAATCCCTTTGATTGCTTGATTAATGGGGACATGAGTCGGTAACGAGTGTTTTTGCATTTGAGCGGTAATAGGCGCCACGATTACCGTGGGACTATGCTGGTTACCAATATCATTTTGAATAATCAGAACCGGCCGAAAGCCACCCTGTTCTGAACCAGTAACCGGCGAAAGGTGAGCATAATAAATATCCCCACGATAAATTTCTTGTTGCGGCAAAACTACCATTACTCCTTATTATCGATGTAGCGACGGTGCAGACGATCACCCAATCCGGTTAAGACTTCGTAATTAATTGTCTCAAGTTTGTCGGCTAAGTCAGTTGCAGTAATTTCTTCATTGCCTGATTTACCAAGAAGGACAGCTTCTGTACCAACTGGCATTTCATGTGGCAGACGAACCATCATTTGGTCCATACAAATTCTGCCCAGAATATCACACTTTTGACCATCAATGAGTACATGGTAGCCCGCTAAGCCACGAAGGTAGCCGTCAGCATAACCAACGGGTAGTGTAGCAACCCATTCATCTTGCTGAGCGGTGTAGGTGGCACCATAACTGACGGAGTCTCCCTTATGTAATTTCTTAACGAAGGTGGCATGGGTGATCAATGAGGTCACTGGTTCTAAGTCAAAGGATGGTTTAATTTCCCGTCCTGATGGATTACAACCGTATAATGAGATCCCCATCCGTACTGTATTATTTTCAATATCTTTTTGGTGCCATAAACCAGTAGCTGAGTTCGCCATATGAACGTAACGTGGTCGTTGATCAACAACAGATAAGAAGCTCTTCCACTTGCTTAATTGTTGATTAAAGTAAGTTGGGTCAGCACTATCTGCAGTTGCAAAGTGGGTAAAGATCCCTTCGAATTCAAATTCTGGTGCTTGCAAAATTTCCATTGCTTGCTTAAATTCATCGTTATCTTTAAAGCCAATCCGTCCCATTCCAGTATCTAGACCTAAATGAACCTTCAGTGGCTTTTTCACGCCGTTAGTTTTAGCAATCTTTTGATAGTTACGTAACCAATCAACGGACCCCACTGTCAGGGAGATATCGTTGTCGGCAGCAATTGGTGCATATTGTACAGGAGTAATTCCCAATACCAATACCGTTTCAGTTAGTCCGGCATCACGGAGAGTCAGTCCTTCATCAAGAAGTGCTACGCAGAATCCTGCCACCCCTTCTTCAGACAAAACATGCGCTACTTGTGGCATTCCATTGCCATAGGCGTCCGCCTTCACTACACCAAAAATATGGCTACCTGCTGGTAAAGCCGCTTTTTGGGCACGAATGTTATGACGCAACGCACCAAGGTTAACAACAACATCAGTATTCCGTAAACGAGCACTATTCATCTTGACCGTCTCCTTTTTCTAAAACTATCTGTGTCACTACTAGTTTACCAGTATGACTCACAGATGCCAAAGATTGTCCATTAAATGGTGACTTTGTGACGATCGGCTGTCCTGTGGCATTATCAATAATTTCAATGTCTTGAAAACCTACCTGTGCCCCAATCCCGGTTCCCATTGCTTTTGCAAAGGATTCCTTTAGTGACCAGCGTCCACTGATGTATTCCCACCGCCGCTGACCAGTAAAATGGGATAATTGTGCCTGTTCGTCCCTTGTTAAGACTTTTTCGATAAAACGTGGCTCTGCTTCGACAACTTTTTTGACACGGTCAATCTCAGTTAGGTCGATTCCGATTCCTGCTAGCAATGCACTCACCTGATTTCAATTAATCTTTTTTCCGCCGCACACTAAATTTGTGGTCATTGCGTTGGAAACGATGATTCTTACCACCACGTCGTCGATCATTTTGCCCACGGTGACCGTGATAATGATCACTATTGCGCCGGTGGTTGTTGCCACGGCCGTGGTAATTATTATGGTGACGGTGACGTTTTGGCAACGGCCGTTCAGGGGTAATTTTAACTGGCACTTTAGCTGCATCATCGGTCGTCAAATCATTCAATAATGCTGCCACCAAATCAACTGCGTCGTGTGTATCTAACAGTTTTTGAGCTGATTCACGGTACTTGTCAGTAGCGTCATCATTGATTAAATCATCAATATCGTTAACTGCACTGGCAACCTGTCCCCGGAACGCTTCTTCTTCTGTTGGGGGCTTCAATGGCAACATGCGAACCCGCGTTAATTTTTCAATTTCATGAAGATAGTCCATTTCGTTAGGCGTTACAAAGGTTAGTGAAACCCCATGATGCCCGGCACGGCCAGTTCGCCCAATCCGGTGAACATAACTATCGGGATCCGATGGAATGTCATAATTGTAAACGTGAGTAACACCAGAAATGTCAAGTCCCCTCGCAGCTACATCGGTTGCTACCAGAATGTCCAACTTGCCATTTTTAAACTTCTTCATAATCTTAGTCCGCCGGTCCTGAGTCAGATCACCATGGATACCAGCAGCATTATAACCACGGGCAACTAATCCTCTGGATAATTCGTCTACCCGACGCTTAGTCCGACCAAAAACAATTGTTAAATCAGGATCTTGAACATCAATCAAACGGGTCATAATGTCAAATTTTTCATAATCCTTGGCACGAACGTAGTATTGATCCACTAGGTCCGTTGTTAATTCCTTGGCCTTAATTTTAACAGTTTGGGGATCACGCATGAATTGAACACCAATCCGACGAATTTCGGGCGGCATCGTTGCGGAGAACAGCAAAGTTTGCCGCTCTTCAGGAGTTTCTTTAATGATGGCTTCAATATCATCTAAGAATCCCATGTTCAACATTTCGTCCGCTTCATCGAGGACTAATGTCTGCACATGATCTAATTTAACAGTTCCCCGACTAATGTGGTCGCGAAGTCGTCCTGGAGTCCCAACTAAAATTTGCGGGTGCTTCTTCAGAGCCTTAATTTGGCGCCGAATATCTGCTCCTCCATAAACAACTTGTACTTGAACATGCTTATCATGTCCTAGCCGGTACAATTCTTCTTGGGTTTGAATTGCTAATTCCCGTGTTGGGGAGATCACAATTGCTTGAATGTTAGGATTGTCTAAATCCACATGTTCAATGATTGGTAGCCCGAAAGCGGCAGTTTTCCCAGTCCCGGTCTGCGCCTGACCAATAACATCTTCACCCTTTAATACCATTGGAATTGTCTGTTCCTGGATCGGGGTTGCTTCTTCATAGCCACTCTGTTTAACTGCCCGTAGTAGGCTTTTTGATAAACCTAGTTCTCCAAATTTCAAAATTTCACCTCATTTAATTTCATGATTGAAAACACCACTACCTAATTGGCGTCGATATCTGGCCAATAAGTGTAGTGGTGCCAAACATTATTTTGTTGTTAATTCGTGTAGAACATTCTCTAAGTGAATGCCGTGGCTGCCCTTTAATAATACAATATCACCCTTTTGAATGGTTGATTTCAAGCTTGCCACTAGTTCACTTTGCTCATCAGCAGCAAAGTGTTGCAGATCATCAGCTGGGTAGCCATCGGCTAATAATGCGTTAGCTAATGCTTTCATCTCTGAGCCAACTAAGAACACCTTTGCAAAATGTTCATGGTCAATACTTTTAGCCAGACCAGCATGCAACTTAGCTGAAGCATCACCTAGTTCCAGCATATCACCAAGCACGATAATACGCCGCCCCTTTTCAGGAAGTTCATTCAGTGTTTCCAGAACTTCTTTAACGGCGGTTGGATTCGAATTATAAACATCCGATAAAATCTTTTCTCCTTGATTACCGACCAGCCACTCTGTCCGATTTTCGGTTAATTCAAGATTTTCCAAACCAATCTTTATGTGATTAGGGGTCACATGAAGTCGGTGGGCAACCATCATTGCTGCCATGGCGTTATTAACGTTGTATTCACCCACCATTGGGATCCTAAACTCTTCGTCAGGCCATAGGTTAACCGTGAATGCAATATCATGATCAGATTGTTCAACACTGGTTGCATAAATATCATTACTCAACTGTCGACCGAACGTCTTGGTAATCTGCTTTAAATCCTTGGCACGTTCGCGTAGTAGCGGTTCATCACCGTTATAGACAAAGGTGCCATCTTCACGCATTCCATGAGTAATTTCCATCTTGGCATCGGCAATTCGATCACGAGTACCAAAGAATTCAATATGAGCTTCACCAATCATTGTCAAAACGGCTATATCGGGAGTAACTAACTTACTCAACTCGTCGAGCTCGCCAAAATGACTCATTCCCATTTCAACGACAACCGCTTCAGTATTAGCTTCCATATTTAATAACGTTACCGGAACACCAATTGCATTATTAAAATTAGCATGAGTTTTCGTAACGTTCATTTGAGTACTTAAAATCGACGCAATCATGTCCTTAGTAGTAGTTTTACCGTTACTACCACTAACAGCTACTACCACCGGATTGATCTTATTCAAATAGTACTTTCCAAGTTGTTGCAAGGCTTTGAGAGGATCTTCCACCACAATCCGTGGTTGCCCATCATCATCGTAATGATGATCGGCTGCCCAAAGAGATGCACTGGCACCATTTTGAAAAGCAGTATTTACAAACTCGTGGCCATCACGAGCGCCCATTAGCGGAACAAATAAGTCCCCCGTTTTTAAATGACGACTGTCAAACGCGACGCCGGATACTTCAATGTCGGACCATTGCTCAATATCGTTCTGTGCATCAACCGCTTTGGCGATTTCTGCGATGTTCATTTTCATGAGTAATCCTCTTCTTCTTTCATCCAGTTAATGATCGATGTTTAATTATAGCACTTTACTAATATGGTCACAATAATTACCAAAAAGCAAAAAGAAAGTGCTGGTTTTCAAACCGTCTTTCTGCACCCAAATTAGCAAATTAAATGGGGCCCCAACCAATATGGTTAGAACCCCAAATTAATTAATCTACATATTTTCTAGTCGTTGAATACGGTCATCCAATGGCGGGTGTGTATCAAAGAGGTGACTAAACCAATGATGCTTACCGTTTTTTTCAGGATCACTGATATATAATGCTGAGCTATTAGGATCCGGATCTTTCATTGGTGTGGCGTTTTTGAGCTTCGTTAATGCGGAAATTAATCCATGCGGGTTCCGTGTTAGTTCAACTGAACCAGCATCTGCTAAATATTCCCGGTTCCTTGACAACGCCATTTGAGCAATCGAGGCAGCCAATGGTGCCAAGATAATCATCAAAATGGAACCAATAATCGCAACCACTCCAGCACCGTCACGATCATCATCACGATCACTGCCGCCAAACCACCAAATATGGCTAACAAAACCAGTTAATGCGCCTATTGCAGACGCTAGAGCCAATGCAATGGTTTGAAGACGAATATCATAATTGCGGACATGTGACATTTCATGCCCCATGACCCCTTCTAGTTCTTCACGGTTCATCACTTGTAACAGTCCTGTGGTAGCAGCTACCGCAGCGTGTTCTGGATTATTCCCCGTTGCAAATGCGTTCGGGCTAGGATCATCAATGATAAAAACCCGTGGCATGGGAACCTGGGCAACCATCGCCATGTCTTCTACAACGTGCCACAACTCTGGAGCTTCATCGGCAGAATGGATTTCATGCGCATTGTTCATTCTCATGACAACGTCTGTCGATTGCCCCACCATTACCGAAACATAGATGAGGGCAATCACTAAGGCGATAATCACTCCGCCCCAAGCACTACCAGCAAAAAGGTACCCGACCGCTGCACCTACTAACGCTACCAATGCAGAGAAAGCAACCATTACCACAACCGTCATCCGCTTATTGCGGGCAATTTGTTGATAAAGCATTCCTTCATCCTCACTAGTTGTTTAAATCACTAAAGTCCACTTGAGGGTTCTTCTTAGCATCATCTGGAACTTGAAGGTAGTCCATCTTAGTGAAGTGGTGAATCCCAGCTACTAGATTACTTGGGAAGGTTTGGATCTTAGCATCAAAGGCTGCCACAGTGGAGTTGTAAAGTTGACGAGAGTAGGCAATTTTATTTTCTGTATTGCTTAACTCTTCCATCAATTTGCTAAATTCGCTGCTGGCCTTCAAATCAGGATAGTTTTCAGCAACTGCATATAAAGAATTCAGCGCACCGGTCAACTTATCAGACACAGCCATCTTTTCTTGATGGGCGTTGGCTGGCAGCTCAGCAATTTGTTGCCGTAATGATGTCACCTGTTCTAACGTTTTTGCTTCGTACTTACTGTAACCCTTAACAGTATTAACCAGGTTAGGAATCAAATCATTACGCCGTTGCAATTGAACATCGATTTGGCTCCAAGATTCTTGCGCGTTGGTCCGCATCCGCACCAAACTGTTATAAATACTGATATATAGTAAAACCAATAGAACGACGACAACAATAACAATAATCGCAGTCATATTAACAATCTCTCCTTTGCTTATTTGTAATAATGATACCAGGTCACCCTGGCGTTGAAAAGTTAAGTCTTTCCTAAGAAAACTAGCTTTTTAAAGCTAAATTCCGTATGATGGAATTAAAAGTGAGGGATGAATATGAAAGTTTTATTTGTATGCTTAGGTAATATCTGTCGTTCACCGCTTGCCGAAGCTATGTTTCGACAAATGATTAACGATCATGGACTGGCGAACCAGGTTACCATTGATTCTGCAGGTACCAGTAGTGAGGAAGAAGGAAATCACCCTTATCCTGGCATCCGTAAAATCATGGCTAAATATGATTTACCAGGACAAGACCTGGTTTCGCGTCCCATTACAGAAGACGACTTCAATAATTTTGACTTAATTATTGGCATGGATGATATGAATTTGCGCCATCTGCGTGCTATCGCTCCCCAGTCTGCCAAGTCAAAAATTCATGGCATTTATGACTTAGTTCCCGGTAAAGCTGGTCAACCTATTCCTGATCCGTGGTATACTCATGAATTCCAGAAAACATACGACGCTCTTCATGAAGCATTACCATACTGGCTCGATTATGTTGAGCACCTCATATAAAAAAGGCGACCAAATGGTCGCCTTTTTTATTACCGATTAGTATAGCCCTTGCTCAAACTCTTTTGAACAGACTGTGGTGCCTTTTCAAACTGCATGGACTTAACATAATTCCCCCGAATCATTAACCGTCGTGACCCCGTTGCATTACAAGTAATCAAGGTCACAATCTTTTGGGGAGTATTTTCAACTACATCAACCCTGGAAGCATCAATAAATTTCCGTTCATTAATGCGATATTCATAAATTCGGTTCATATCAGTAAGGTAAATCTTTTGGCCAACTTTCGCATCATAGTACAATGGCGAAAACAGAATTCGGGAGCCATGAGCCATATTATGACCAGCTAACGCATAGTTGCCTTGTCCCATTTTTTGATCTGCCCGCATTGTTCCAGCCGCCAAAGCTAACGTGTTGTTATCGACTCCTTTACCAATTGGAATTGACATCTTAATTGCAGGAACGGAAATCACACCAATAACATTAATTGATTGCTTTCGTGCCCGTGCCTTGGCCACTGACTGTAAGTTTAAATCTTGAACATTACTAAAATCATATTTGGCCTCTTTAGCATTATTTTGCTGTACCGTCTGCTTCGTCACCTGTGGGTGGTAAGTTCCTACCAAATAATATTTAATTTGCTGGTTAAAAATTAATACCAAACTGACAACCAGCAGTATTACAATGGTTGTCCAACGAAGCCATTCTCTTTTTTTCATACTGTTACCTACTTTTAGTTAGTGTTAAGATAATCATTACTAGTATACATCATTTTAACTAAGGAGTGTGTCATTTTGTCTAAACAGCGGCGGCCAGTGTGGGGCCGCAATCTTCGTGTCCTGGCTGTGGGCGTTTTCTTTGCAGGAATGGGCTTCTCAGAAATTATGCCATTTCTCTCCCTTTATATCGCCACCCTAGGTCACTACACCCACCAACAGTTAAACTTCTATTCAGGGGTCGTTTTTGCGGTCATGTATTGCGTTTCCGCAATTGTTTCTCCCTATTGGGGAAAATTAGCCGATAAAAAGGGGCGTAAGCCCATGATCCTCCGAGCATCGTTAGGAATGGCGGTTGTAATTGCTGCGATGGGATTAGTTACTAATGTTTGGCAACTGATTGGCCTTCGAATGGCACAAGGGGTGTTTGCCGGTTTTGTTAGCAATTCCAATGCATTAATTGCCACCGAAACCCCTAAGGAAAAGTCCGGACAAGCACTTGGTACCATGGCCGCTGGGGTCACCGGCGGTAACCTTTTGGGACCACTTTTGGGAGGAACACTGGCAGAAATCTTTAGTTACCGGGTAACGTTCTTCATCACAGGTGCTATTCTTTTTGTCATCTTTTTAGGATGTCTCTTCTTTGTTCACGAAGAAGGTTTTCAACCCGTTCAGGGTAAACAATTTGATAAGGCTAGTGGTGTGATTCATGAGTTGACATCTCCCCGAATTATCTTCGGATTACTGGTCACTACCATGATTATCCAGGCTGCTAATAATTCCATTAACCCCATCATTTCATTATTTATTAAAGAGTTGATGCACGGTGGCAAAGGCGTCACTTTCGTTAGTGGGGTGATTGCTGCCCTCCCCGGGGTGGCCACTATGTTTGCTGCTCCACTATTGGGGCGACTTGGTGACCGAATTGGTACTCAAAAAATTCTGATCATGGGATTTATTATTAGCATTCTTTGTTTTGTACCTAGTGCCTTCGTCAAGAATCCTTGGCAACTTGGGATCTTACGTTTCATCATCGGCATTGCCGATGCTTCATTGTTCCCACAAGTGCAAACGTTGCTAACTAAGAATTCACCATCTAAATTAACTGGTCGGATTTTTAGTTGGAACCAGAGTTTCATGTATATCGGTAATATCCTTGGCCCGTTAATTGGGGGCTTTGTTGCGGGATTATTTGATTACGGAGCAGTCTTTTTATCCACGGCTTTCTTAGTTCTCGTCAACATGCTCCTATTCATCGTCAACGTCTACTTCCCTTTAAAATCACAAACTAAGTAAAAAAAAGATCCTGGCAAATGCCAGGATCTTTTGGTATCTAAACAGATTAGTTGTTCTTGAAACCGTACTTCTTGTTGAACTTGTCGACAGCACCATCTGCTTGAGTAAACTTTTGCTTACCAGTGTAGAATGGGTGTGAGTCAGAAGTAACTTCAACCCGAATCAATGGGTATTCGTTACCATCTTCCCACTTAACAGTTTCCTTTGAAGTAGCAGTAGAACCAGACAAGAACTTGTAGCCAGTTGAAGAATCTTCAAATACTACGTAGTGGTAATCTGGATGAATTCCTTGTTTCATAATTTATACGCTCCTTTGCCATGAATCATTGCCTGAAACATAGTTATTTTTACAACTATGACAGAATAACATAAATTTACGATGAACGCAAACTTATTAATCTTCATCTTCAATCTTAACGTCACCATTTAACCGGTTTAGTTTCCAAACAATCCGGTCATAGCCACGTAAAATATTATCAGCCTTATGAATCACTGTTGTGCCATGGGCCATTAAACCAGCAATTACCAATGCTGCCCCTGCACGAATTTCACCAGCCTCAACGTCAGCGCCATGCAGTTCATCGGTATGGTCAATAATGATCTTGCCATCGCCAGCACTGATCTTCATTCCCATTTTTTGTAATTCTGGGATATGCTTAACCCGCTTTGGATAAATCGTGTCAACCACGACACTTTCACCATTTGCTTTGGCCATCAGTGGCGTCAACGGTTGTTGCAGGTCAGTTGCAAAGCCTGGGTATGGCATGGTTTTGACATGGACAGGTTTTAATTCCTTAACAGTTGGTACGTAAATCTTGTCGCTGTCAATTTGTAAATCAACGCCCATCTCCATCAACTTGCTAGTGTATGCTTCCAAGTGTTCAGGAATCACATTTTTCAGCATTACACCATCACCCAGAGCGGCCGCTAATGATAAGTACGTACCAGTTTCAATCCGGTCGGCAATGATCGTGTGTGTGTTCATTGATTGTAAAGTATCAACACCTGTGATCCGCACCACGTCAGTTCCGACACCACGGATTTTCGCACCCATGTTGTTTAAGAAAGTCGCTAAGTCAATAATTTCTGGTTCACGGGCCGCATTTTCAATGACGGTTGTTCCTTCAGCTCGTACAGCAGCCAAAATAGCATTGATGGTGGCACCTACAGATACCATATCCATAAAGATCCGTGCTCCATGGAGGCCATTTGGTGCATCAAGGTGCACAGTTCCAGCTTTTTCACTAACGTTAGCCCCCAAAGCTTCAAATGCCTTTAAATGTTGGTCAATTGGGCGTGGGCCAATATTGTCTCCGCCGGGGAAGGTCAGAGTTGCGCGGTGAAAACGTCCTAGAAGTGCTCCCATAAAGTAATACGATGCTCGTAAACTCTTGATTGCCTTACTCGGTAGTTCTGCCTCAACAATCTGTGTTGGATCAATGTCCAATACCCCATGGGTAAAACTGGATTTAACGTTCATTGATTCCAAAATAATCATCAAGTTATGAACATCCAAGATGTCAGGCACAGTATCAAACTGAACTGGCGTATCAGCCAAAATAGCTGCTGGAATGAGTGCTACAGTACTGTTCTTAGCACCACCGATGGTTACTTCACCAGCTATTCGGTTTCCTCCTTGAATGATCAGTTTTTTCATATTGATCTTTCCTCACTTAATCATTTAGTAATCTTTTTTATGTAATAGTTTCAAAGTTAATAATAATTATTTAAACAGTCAATAAACATAATAAAGAACAAACTGTGAAATTACAACCTTTTCACCAAATAATTAAACATTCTTCAAATTAATTTAAAAGCAATTCTGGCAAATTTAAAGCAAGTCACAATTATTAACGCAATACAACAAACAATAGGGGCCAAACGTTCAGTAAACTGAACATCAGACCCCTATCGCCTCTTATGGAGAGATAACAACTCCCCACGAATCATTTTACTTACCTTGCACAGCAGCCTTAACAAATGCACCAAACAACCCTTCTGGATGATTTGGTCGAGATAAGAATTCTGGGTGATATTGTGCTGCTACGAAGAACTTGTTTTCTGGTAGTTCGACAACTTCGACTAAGTTCCGTTCTGGATTAATACCAGAAACCACTAACCCAGCCTTTTCCATTTCATCACGGTACTTGTTATTAAATTCATAACGGTGACGGTGACGTTCATGAATTAATGGCTTATTGTCATAAGCTGCAGCTGCAACTGTGCCTGGCTTAAGCCGGCAATCGTATGCACCTAAACGTTGTGTACCACCCATGTCTTCGATTCCTTCTTGATCAGACATTAGGTCAATAATATTATGCTTAGTGTTTGGATCAAATTCTGTTGAGTTAGCATCCTTGTAGCCAAGCACATCCCGTGCATATTCGATGCAAGCGGTTTGCATTCCTAGACAAATACCAAGGTAAGGAACATCGTTTTCACGGGCATATTTAATAGCGGTGATCATTCCTTCAACACCACGGTTACCAAAACCACCTGGCACTAAGATTCCATCGTACTTGCCTAATACATCAGCAACGTTGTCTTCATTAATGTGTTCAGCATTGAAGTGATCAACCTTCACATCCGCATCAACAGGATAACCCGCGTGACGCAAAGCTTCGTTAACTGAAATATATGCGTCTTGAAGATCAGTGTACTTACCAACCATGGCAATCTTAACCGTCTTGGTTAAATCATTTTCAATGTGGTCAACCATCTTCGTCCAATCACGCATATCAGCAACCGGTGCATCAAGCTTAAAGTGGTCAACAACCAGTTGATCCATTCCTTGCTTTTGAAGATTCAATGGAATTTCATACAAGTTTGGAACATCCAGTGATTCGATAACAGCGGCAGGATCAACGTCACAGAATAAGGCAATCTTTTTCCGCATTTCTTCGGTAATTGGTTGTTCAGTCCGTACTACCAAAATATTTGGTTGAATCCCCAAACCACGCAATTCACGCACACTGTGTTGAGTTGGCTTCGTCTTCATTTCACCAGCTGCACGCAAATATGGAATTAATGTGGCGTGGATATAAAGGACGTTATCCGCACCGGCTTCCTTCTTCATTTGACGAATTGCTTCCATAAATGGTTGTGATTCGATATCACCAACGGTCCCACCAATTTCAGTGATGACAACGTCAGCGCTTGTACTTTCACCAGCCCGCTTGATCTTTTCCTTGATCATGTTTGTAATGTGCGGAATTACTTGGACTGTCCGACCCAAGTAATCACCACGGCGTTCTTTACGTAACACTTCAGAATAAATCTTTCCTGTTGTCACGTTTGAGTATTTGTTCAAGTTATTATCAATAAAACGTTCGTAGTGTCCAAGGTCCAAGTCGGTTTCTGTACCATCATCAGTCACAAATACTTCCCCATGTTGGTATGGGCTCATTGTTCCTGGGTCAACATTAATGTATGGATCAAATTTTTGAATTGCGATCTTTAATCCACGGTTTTTCAGTAATCGTCCTAAAGATGCTGCAATAATTCCTTTGCCAAGTGATGAAACAACCCCACCAGTTACAAAAATGTACTTCGTCATTCTTTACTCTCCTTTATTTTCTACGCTACAAACGAAAAAACTCCCCATTTCATGTTGAAATAGGGAGCTATTAAAACGAGATGTCCCAAGCTTTCTTGGGAGCCCAAGTAAAATAATACAAAGGCCCATTCCAATAGTCAAGAAGAAATTTTATTCTTCGTCACCATCATCATAGTCATCGTCGTCACTGTGTAACTCTGATAAGTGATTCTCGATGTCGTCATCCGCAGTGTCATCATCCATCGGATTATCGTCATCATAATCATCAGTATCATCATAATCGTCGGAATCATCAGTATCATTAAGATCGTCATCTTCCGGATCATCATTATCGTAGTCAATTACGTCATCATCGTCGTCACTGCCTGTTAAGAAGGCATTAACTTTACGACGACGCTTGGTTGGACGATCATCATCGTCATCGTCAGATTCACCAACAGTGGCTTCATCAATGGAGTCATATGGATACCAAGCACGTAACCCCCACGTATTGTCACCTAGGGAAATAAAGCTACCATCGACGTTTAAATCAGTGTAGAACTGGGAGAGTCTTTCCCGAATTTCCTCATCACTCTTGCCAAGATACTGTTGAATTTCATTTGTTAGGTCGGCAAATGCCATTGCTTCACCATGATAAGCTAAAATTGCGTGCGCAACTTCAATCATTGAAAGTTCTGACTTATCTTGGCCATCGAAAACCTTTAAATCCAAATTGGTGCACATCCCTTCAAAAAGTCTAAACTACATACTACAATATTAGGCTTGAAATTGCAATTGAATTCGATAACTTCCTAATACTTGACCGTTGTTTTTTAACAAATAAGTTGCTTTCACCATTCCGTGACAATTAGCAAAATCAACCTCTTTGACCAGTTCTTTAGTATGGACAACCAAATGAATTGGTCCATATTCGGTTTGATAACGAGTCGTTGTCTCCTGGTCGGTTTGAAAAACTAACCGTGTTTCTCGCGCTCCATGACGATCTAGTTGAACAGCGTCACCATCCAAACGAAATTTAACCGGGGTCTCTTGACCATCCTGGTGTTCAATATACCGCAAGTAGGTTTGGCCACCGTTTAAACGAATTAATTGCCCCTCCTCGTTAAATTCAAACTCTTCCGTTTGGTCTCCCATGGTCATTGCAGTTTTTAAATGAACCTGAACAGAATGTACTTCCTTAATTGTTCCTCGCCATCCTTACGTTTTTTATATATTATAAACTTCCCTAGTTATTAACGCTACTAGTGCGGTTTCGTAGTCAATTCGTTATAATTAAAGAAAAACTAGACGTTAGGAAGCACAATATGAGTTTTAAAGATGAAGATTTACCAAAAGAAAAAGTATTCCGTGATCCCATCCATGGTCATGTCATCGTTGATAATCAAATTATCCTCGATTTAATTAATACTCCCGAATTTCAACGTCTGCGTCGGATCAAACAATTGGGAACAACTTCTCTCACATTTCACGGCGCTGAACATTCCAGATTTGGTCACTGCTTAGGAGTTTACGAAATTGCTCGGCGGATGTGCAATCATTTTCAACGAAATTATCCCAGTAAGGCCCCGGGCGATGGGTTGTGGAATGATAACGAACGGCCCATTGCACTCACTGCTGCACTTCTTCATGATATTGGCCACGGACCATACTCACACACCTTTGAGCACATCTTCCATACCAACCACGAAGCGATTACCCGCCAAATCATCACTAGCCCTGAGACTAATGTTAACCGGATTCTACGACGGGTCAGCCCTGAGTTTCCGCAACAAGTAGCCAGCGTCATTGACCACACATACCCAAACCAACAGGTAGTGCAAATGATTTCTAGTCAAGTAGACGCTGACCGAATGGACTATCTCCAACGTGATGCCTACTATACCGGCACCAATTACGGTAAATACGATTTAGATCGTGTGTTAAGGGTAATGCGCCCAATTAAAAATGGGATTGCCTTTGAAATTTCAGGAATGCATGCTGTGGAGGATTACATTATTAGCCGTCTCCAAATGTACTTGCAAATCTACTTTCACCCGGTATCCCGTTCCATGGAAGTGATCTTAGACCACCTTCTAATGCGGGCAAAATATCTTTATCAGCACCCTAATGATTATTCGCCAGTATTTACTCCGCACATGTTGATGCCGTTTTTTAATGGTCACTACACCTTAAACGATTACTTATCACTAGACGACGGAGTGTTAACAACTTATTTCTTGCATTGGCGTGATTCAGGGGACGATATTTTAAGCGACTTAGCCCAACGGTTTCTAAACCGGAGACCATTAAAATCAGTCCTATATGATGAGCAAACTGCAACGTTACTGCCTAAATTACGTGATCTGATTTCAACTGCTGGTTTTAATGATCAATACTACACTGCTACCAATTCCAGCTATAAGCTCCCCTATGATACTTATAATCCAAAGGATTCCCAACCACAGAGCCAAATTGAACTGATCCAAAAAAATGGGGAATTAGTTGAACTATCTGAAGTTAGTACCTTGGTAGCCAGCATTACCGGACGGGAAGCAGGTGACAAACGTTTCTTCTTCCCTAAGGAAATGCTCGTTCAACAAGATGATATTGAAATTTTCCAACCAATCTATGATGAATTTCAACAATATATTCAAAATAATCACATTGTTCAACCACGTTAAGTCGCTTAACAGGTAACAAAAAGGCCTTAAGCATTCGGATTGCCGAATGTTTAAGGCCTTTTAAGCTTTCAAGGAGTAAATTCTCCTCAGCTATTTAATTGTGAACTTTAGGCAATTTTGGTTACAGCACCGGTTGATGAGTTGTATTCATAGATCCCAACCATGTTAGCAACTGAATTGTCAGCATTGTTTTGCCGAACTTCAAACCGGTAAGTATTACCATTCTTAGATACTGGAATGATTCCATAACCCTTCTTGTTGAAGCCCATCTTATTAGCAAAGTTCGTCACAACGTTTTCACCAGTAGCTTGTGCAGCTGCGGCATTGGCTGCCTTCTGGGAGCTAGATTGTGAGTTAACACTGCTATTAGATTGCTTGCTGGATTGACCATTCTTGTTTTGGGTAGTGCTGGTTTCAACTTCACCATTAATAGCCTTGGAAATCTTAACACGTAAAGCCTTGTAAGCCTTCTTCATTGGCTTACTGTCAGACTTCATACCAGGTAATTCAGCTTCTGCTTCTTGATAATCACCCTTATTGTAATCTTCACGTGCATCCAGGTAACTATCTAAATCTTCTTCCAGATATTCAACTTTTTTGTTTTGGTTTTCAACATCGTCTAAAAGATCATATGCTTTTTGATACTTCTTTTGAGTAATCAGATCATTAGCCTTCTTGTATGCCTTATCAGCCGCACTCTCTGTTACTTGTGTCGACTTAGCAGAACTGCTACTCGAATTAGAACTACTCTTTTGACCACAACCAGCTAATCCAAAAATCATTGCTAAACTAGCTGTTGATAGAGCTACTTTATAAATCAAGCCCTTTTTCATTTTCAATATTCCTCCTTAATAGGGTTATTCGTATTATACCATTTTTGCTTATTAAACAAAAAAAGTTTGCTAAGACTCTAGGAATCTTAACAAACGATTTAAAATTATTCTTTAGAAACCCGATCAAACAGGTTCTTGAATAACGGACTAACTGGCCGGTTTTCATTAATCCGTTTAATTGCATCCGCAATTAATGGGGCCACAGAAACTTGCTTGATTTTAGCAATCTGCTTTTCCTTTGGCAATTGAATAGAGTCGGTTACAACCACTTCTTTAATTGGTGAGTTTTCTAAGCGTTCAATAGCAGGACCAGAAAGAACCGCGTGGGTACATGATGCATAAACTTCAGTTGCTCCAGCGTCTACTAATGCTTGTGAACCTAAAGTGATCGTACCAGCAGTGTCGATCATATCATCAATCATGATACACTTCTTACCCTTAACATCACCAATAATGTGCATAATTTTAGCAACATTGGCCTTTGGACGCCGCTTATCAATAATTGCAATTGGGGCCTTCAAAAATTCAGCTAACGCACGTGCCCGTACTACACCACCATGGTCAGGTGAAATCACAACTGCATCCTTAGCAACTCCTTCTTTAATGAAGTAGTCAGCGAGCAGTGGTGCACCCATCAAGTGGTCGACCGGAATATCAAAGAATCCTTGAATTTGAGCGGCATGTAAATCAAGCGCGATTACTCGATCAACACCGGAATTTTGCAACATGTTGGCAACCAGTTTAGCAGTGATTGGTTCACGTGACCGGGCTTTCCGATCTTGACGAGCGTAGCCATAGTAAGGCATTACCACATTAATAGTCTTGGCACTAGCCCGCCGTAAAGCATCAATCATAATCAACAATTCCATCAAGTTGTCATTAACCGGTGCAGAAGTTGATTGCACAATGTAAACATTGTCTCCCCGAATACTCTCTTCGATGTTGATTTGAATTTCACCATCACTAAAACGGTCAACGGATAGTTTACCTAATTCAACACCTACTTCTTGAGCAATTTTTTCAGCCAATGGCCGGTTTGAGCTTAACGAAAAAATCTTCAGATTAGGATCAAAATATTTCTGTTTCATGAGGTCCTCCAAAATAAATTCCCTGTACCACCCTTTATCATATTGATTAGTTGACTAAAAAGCAACTACCAGGGAAGTTTTTTTGCATAATTTGGTTTATTCGTTTGCCGGGACCGTGCAATGGCCATATCGAACTGGTCAGTGTCGTCAGTAATCGTAGATCCTGCCGCAATAAATGAATCTGCTGCAATGTTAACTGGCGCTACTAAGTTACTGTTACTACCGATAAAGGCGTGGTCACCAACGTTGGTGTGGTGTTTCTTGGCACCGTCGTAATTGACAAAGACCACCCCGCAACCAACGTTAATGTTCTTACCAAGGGTTGCGTCTCCAACGTAAGTCAAGTGGCCCACTTTGGTTCCTTCACCAATGTAAGCCTTCTTCACTTCACAGAAGTTACCGATGTGGACATTCTTGCCAATTTCAGCCTGTGGACGTAAGTGACTATTAGGACCAATGTCGGAGCCATCATGCATTTCAGCGTTTTCAAGAGTGGAAGAAATAATTTTAACTCCATCATGAATTTGTGAACTGATAATCCGTGAACCGGCACCGATCAGACAGTCGCTACCAATTGTGGTGTCACCTTTAATTACAACGTTGCCTTCAATTACAGTGTCACGACCAATCTTAACTCCAGCGTCAATGTAGGTTGTATCAGGATCTACCATTGTGACCCCGTTCATCATGAGTTCGTCATTGATCCGCTTCCGCATAATCTTATTAGCTTGTGCTAAGGCAACCCGGTTGTTAACTCCCATAGATTCGTCAAAGTCAGCCATCTTATATGCAGTTACTACTTCACCCTCTTGCTTCATAATATCAATGACGTCAGTTAAGTAGTATTCACCTTGTGCATTATCGTTGTTAATCTTCTTTAAAGCAGCAAACAACTTCTTATTATCGAAGCAGTAAACTCCGGTATTAATTTCATGAATTTCACGTTCTTGTTGGTTGGCATCCTTTTGCTCAACAATTCGTTCTACAATTCCAACATCGTTACGCACAATCCGACCATAACCGGTTGGGTCTGGGGCAACAGAAGTTAGAATGGTGACAGCCGCTTGACGTTGCTTATGATATTCAAACAGCTTCTTAAAAGTATCAGCGGTAAATAGTGGTGTATCACCACTAACCACTAATGTTTCACCATCGATATCACCCAAAATATCTTCAGTTTGCATAACAGCATGGCCAGTTCCTAATTGTTGCTTTTGTAAAGCAAACTTAGAACGGGGACCAATTGTATTTTCAACACTTTCTGCTCCATAACCGACAACTGTCACAATGTTATCAATATTAGCAGCCTCAAGTTGTCCTAAGACATGTTCCACCATTGTCTTACCGCAAACTTCATGTAGCACCTTGTATAACTTTGACTTCATCCGGGTTCCCTTACCAGCAGCGAGGATGATCGCATTCTTTTGTCCCATCAGTTCTGATTACTCCTTTGTTTGAAATACTTTATCAAGATAGTTACCGGCCTTAGCACTGAGATGCTTGTTAACCCCATCTTGCGCGTCCACCTTAATTAATGATGTGCAATCATCAACTAGCCGTTCACCATCAAACTGTCCTTCAGCAAATGCCGTCATTCCTACTAAATGAGCGCCAAATTCTTGGATCAGGGACTTCATGCCATTCATTGTGCCCCCGCCCTTTAGGAAGTCATCGACAACTACCACGTTGGCGCCTTCCTTCATCGTGCGCCGTGACAGCTCCATTTTCTTAATCCGTTGTGAAGATCCAGAAACGTAGTTCACACTAACGGTTGATCCTTCAGTAATATGAGACGAATTTCGAACAATTACAAATGGCCGGTTGAGATACATTGCCACACTTTGGGCGATAGGAATCCCCTTTGTTTCCACAGTCATAATGACATCCACATCTTGATCGATGTATTGGGTAGCAATTAAACGCCCTACTTTACGCAGAATATCCGGACGACCCAATAGGTCTGACAAGTAGACATAGCCCCCTGGGAGGAGGCGACTTTCGTCATCCACCGCCTTAACCAACTGATCAATTACCGTTTGTGCATTGTCTTTTGAATACAGCGGAGTTAAACGTGCACCGCCACTTGCCCCTGGCAAGGTTTCCAAGCGGCCTACACCCCACCGTTCAACAGTATTCCGAATGATACTTAAATCTTCACTAATGGAAGATTTAGCGGACTCATATCGTTGGCCAAAAAACTTCAATGAAACCAGCTCACGCGGATGATCCAGTAAATACCGGGTCATATCCACCAGCCGATTACTTCGTCTAACTTTCATCTTGTAACCCCTTTTAAATTAATTCGTTACTAAAATTACTTTTCTAATCTATGATACCTACAAATCATAACATAATTGTTCGGCTTTTAGCGGTAATTTGACTATTTTTTATCAAAAAAGCAGGCCTCATTCGGCCTGCAACAATTTTACCATCTTTTAATGCCTATTCGGTAGCCCACCGCTGGTAGAGCAACGCAGATAAGTAGATTAACACTTCAATAGTGGAAGTAAAGAAACTCACTGGCCAGTCTGTAACATACCCTAAGTAAAGTCCCAACCATACTCCCAGCAAAGCAAACAGAATTGCTAACCCAATCATTTTGCCAGTTCCGGTAGTGTAATACTTTGCACTAGCTGCAGGAAGGGTTAGTAAAACAAATATCAGTAACGTTCCCACAATTTGAACGGCAACACTCACACTCATTGCTAATAATAACAAGAAGGTGACCGAAATCAGAGTTTCGTTCAGACCATTAGCTGCAGCGCCATCTGGATCAAAGGATGAAAATTTAAGCTGCCGATATATCAAAAAGACCACTGCTAATACAATCAGTGATAACCACACTAACTGATAAACCTCATGACGACTAATTCCTACAACACTACCGAACAGAATACTGGTAGCGGAACTAGCTGTTTTGCTGGATAGGTATAAAAATAAAATCCCTAATCCAATAAAAAGTGCGGAAACCGCAGAAATAACTGATTCACGCCGCGACTCATCAATCGTTAACTGGCCAACCATGACCGAGCTAAGAATTGTAAACAGGAGCATTCCATTTAATGCTGGCCACCCCATAAACAAGGCAAAAGAGGCCCCGGCAAAGCCAATTTCAGATAAGGTATGGGTCATAAAGGGCATATTCCTGGCAACGACAAATACCCCGATTACTCCACTAACTACCGCAATAAACGTACTAGCAATGAAGGCATACCGCATAAAACTGAGACTAAACATCACTGACCTCCTCGATAGATGGTAGTTCATTAATTGGTCCCTCTTGATAGGCACCATTTGGCAATAACTGCAAATAACGGCTCCCATAACGTTTGGCAAGATCCCAATCATGGGTAATAAACAACACGCTTAAACCATTTTGTTGAAATTTGACTACCAAATCCAATAATTCATACTTCATCTCATTATCCAAACTTGCTGTTGACTCATCTAAGATTAGCAGTTGCGGACGATCAACCAATGCTTGCGCTAAATAAGCTCGTTGTTTTTCTCCACCAGAGGCTAACCCTAACGGCCGACCTGCAATTTTAGACAAGTTAGTTTCTCGAATAATCCGGTCTAGCCGATGGTGTTCTGCACTGGTTAGCCACGGCAAATGAGACTGCATTAAATTTAGTCCCACGAAGTCCCTGATTGACAAAGGATAGTTTGTTGGTAAGTTGCGAAACTGTGGCACATAACCAATCTTCAGGTGACGTTGCTTAATAATTTCACCTTCTCGAGGTTTCAGCTCTCCAAGTAACGATCGAACTACTGTAGTTTTACCAGCCCCATTCTCACCAACCATGACCAGAAAATCGCCCTTGTTAATTTCAAAACTCAAGTCTTGAATCACCGGTTGATCACCATATGATAACGTAATGTCATCGACAGATACTAAAGACACCTTACTTGCTCCTTTCTTGAATTTGAATTAACGAATCATATTCGCTCTGCATCCATTCAACGTAAGTCTGGTGGGCTGGCTTGGTCTCGGTGACGTTTAAGACTGGGACATCATGTTGCCTTGCCAGCTTGACCATGTTTCTCACTGTAGAATTACTTTCCTGTTTATTATTGACCACGAAAGCCACTTCATGATTACGGATTGCTGACTGAATCTGGGTAATTTCCTGTGGTGAAGGGTCATTGCCATCCTCTACCGCTTTAGCAAAGCGCTCGTTTTGAATTTTGTAACCCATATTTTTCAATGCATAATCAAACACTGGTTCACTAACTAAGACTTCTCTGTTGCCCGCTTGAGCATTTTGCTTTGCTCGTTCAATCGTAACATTTAACTTTGCCAATTGTTTTTGATAACGCTTTGCCTGTTGATGATAATAATAACGATGGGATGGGTCAATTTTACTGTATTGTTGGGCCAGTTGCTGTGCTAATCTGCTCATTGTCGTTGGCTCATACCAAATGTGCTCATTATCACCGGATTTTTTGCCGGCAACATCCTGACCAACGTTAATAACCCTTTGATGACCGTCAGCCGCATGAACCATTTTGTTGACCCATTCATCATAACCGAGGCCGTTTTCAATCACCACATTAGCGTGACTTAACTGGCGGGCCTGTTTTGTTGATGGCTGAAAATCATGAGTATCTACGCTCCCACTATTAATAAAGGATTGGACCTTACCATATTTTCCAGCAACTGTTCGTGCCACTTCTCCATAAAAGTTCAAACTAGTAACCACCCGAATCGGTCGTTGCTGACGCTTTTGATTTGGTTGCCAGCCGGTAATCATTAAAACCAGAACGATTACCAGTAAGCTAATTAGTCCCACCAAGCCCCATCGTTTTTTATTCATATCAGATCTCCTTTTTCTAAATAGTAATCATTACTATTAACTCACAAAGAATATATTAACGAAACTACGGGACATTAGCAAGAATAAATTTTATCGAAAGCATTTCTCAACTCTAAACAAGAATAAAAAAAACTCGCCATCTATAATTAGACGGCGAGAACCATTCGTGATGAAATAATTTCTGATTACAGAAGCATCACCAAATATACTTCAGTACAAAAACCACGCATACTATTATAAATTCGCTTAGCACGGGACTCACTATGACAAATGCCAAAAACTGTGGGCCCAGTACCACTCATATGGGCCATATCAGCTCCAAGACGGAGCATCCCATCTTTTAATTTCTTAATTTTAGGATATTCTTGCATGGTTACACATTCTAAAACATTACCCATTTTTGCAAAGGCAGCTTGCCAATCCTGTTGATGAATAGCATCTAGCAAGCCTTGATTATCAAGATGTTCCAGTTGTTCATAATTAATTTGTTTCAAAATAATCGGTGTTGAGACGCTAACACTGGGTTTGGCAATCACCGCCCAATAATGGGGACATGACGGCAGGAGGGTTACTTGTTCTCCATGACCAGTAACATGCGCCGTATGATTATAGATACAGTATGGAACGTCCGAATCAATTGTTAGTGAAAGGTGTGCTAGTTCATCTAATGTCAAACCGAGTTGCCACCCACGATTCAATCCCCGCAATACTGCTGCAGCATCTGATGAACCGCCACCTAGTCCAGCCGCTACCGGAATATTCTTTTTTATCTTAACTGTGACCCCTTCGGAACGGTGAAAACGAGTTTTTAAAATATGAACAGCTTGGTAGGCTAGATTACGTTGATCATTGGGCAAAAACCCACTATCGGTGCAGACTTCAATTGTCTGAGGATGATCATGAATATCAATGGTAATGTAATCGGCTAAGTCAATCGAATTCATCACCATGTCCCACTGTGGTGAACCGTCTAGATAACGCATCGGTGTATCCAGCGACAAGTTGATCTTGGCCGGTGCTTTTTCTGTAACAATCACGCTTTCACCCCTCCTCGTCTGATAGCATTTTTCTTATTATAGTAACTTGCTTCAAACGGGTTGGCAAGTAATAAACTCCTGCTGTTTTAGGGAACAAGTTGAATTATTTGACAATGTTAAAAGAGCTTCAAACATTCTCAATAAAGAATACTTGAAGCTCAATTTGATTAAATTAAATTCTGGGTATGCAACGCATTAGCTAGACAGATAAATTGCTCTAAATTGAGCGTTTCAGGGCGGTCCGTAGTAGCAATGTCTAACTGACTTAAAATCTCTTTAACAGCCGCTTGGCATTCCTTATCTTTACCCACAATTGGTTTCAAATTATTCCACAGGTTCTTGCGACGATGGGCAAAACAGGCCTTAATGAAGCTAAATAGTTTTTGTCGACTAAATGGCTGGACTGCCAACTTCTCTTGCCGTGGCTCTAATACGACAATTGCCGAATCAACATTTGGCGCTGGTACAAACGAGTGTCGTGATACTCCAAATGCTAATCGTGCGGTCATTGAATACTCAATAGCCAACGTTAATGAACCATATTCTTTAGTGCCAACTTTAGCCGTCAGCCGCTCCGCAACCTCTTTTTGCATCATGACACAAATAGCATCCCAATGAACAGAACTATTTAACAATCCCATCAAGATTGGACTAGTAATGTAATATGGCAAATTAGCTACCACTTTAATCGGCCTGGTTGGATCAGTGAATTCCTTTTGAATTAATTCCGGCAAATTAGCCTTCAGCACGTCCTGATTGATAACCTTAACGTTATCATACGGTGATAAAACATCCGCCAATATCGGCAATAAATCCTCATCAATTTCTAAAGCAACCACTTCTCCAGCAGCCTTAGCTAGTTGTTCTGTCAATGCACCAAGGCCGGGGCCAATTTCAATGACATTATCATCTTTAGAAATATTAGCCGCATCGACAATTCCAGTCAGTACATTTAAATCAGTTAAAAAATTCTGACCAAAGCCCTTTTTGGCACGCACGCCATACTTTTTGATAATCTCTTTGGTCCGTTGTGCATTTCCAATGTCTGCCTTAGCCATCTTGTTCCTCCTGATTCATTTGTCGAATTGCCTTTTCGAACTGGATGCGTGTAATACGAAAAAGGTTAAGTCGCTTCAGCATCTGTTTACCATTTCCGTAACCAATTCCTAAGAGTTGTCCTAACCTTTCTCGTCGATAGCGGGCAGCGGGGCCGCTTACCAAGTCTGCATCAACCATATCACGACGATTAAAGATGGGCTCCTGAGCCTCTTCTTCAGTATAAAGACTATCTAACGCATTCAAAATTGTCTTCTGAGTAGCATGTTCAACCCCTAAACTGCCATGGGCTTCCGTAGGGATACCTTGATCACGGCGAATAAAGGCGTGTTTTACTCCCGGGATGGATTGACTAATCATTTTGCGCAGGCGTTCGCCGTTAAAATCAGGGTCAGTGAAAATAATGAGGCCCCGGGTCTTTTGCAGTTTTTTTAGTTGCTCAATATCTGACGATGACAAGGCAGAACCATTGGTTTCAAAGGTGTCTGCATCCACCGCTCGTTGAATTTGCTTCGTGTCATCTTTACCTTCGACGACAATTACTTCTTTAATCTTCTTCATTTTGAATTCTTTCTTTAAATCGTCGCTGAGCATTCTTCCAACTTGCTTCAGCAACTGTTTGCGGTCGCTCATCCAGCAATTTTGCTAATGCTAATACTGTAAAGTACGTGAAAGCCGGCTCGTTTTGCTTGCCACGGTATGGCATTGGAGTAAGGTATGGCGCATCAGTCTCCACCATCAGATGATCAAGTGGTGTTATCCAAGCTGCTTCATGAACATCTTCAGCCTTATGAAAACTGACAACTCCACTGTAAGAGAGATCCATCCCCAGGTCGAGAAATTTTTGTGCCCATTCTGCATCACCAGCAAAGCTATGCATGACACCACCAAAATCACTGACGTGCGCATTTTTCAAAATATCATACGTGTCTGCTAACGCTTCTCGGCAATGAATTGCCACTGGTAAATTAAACTGCCGCGCTAACTCTAATTGTTCTTCAAAAACCCGTTGTTGAACATCCCGTGGTGAAGTATCCCAATGGTAGTCCAATCCAATTTCTCCAATTCCGACAACTTCAGGATCCGTTAATTGCTGTTTCAAGCGTTGACGAGCTTCGTCATCATAATTTTTGGCATCTTCTGGATGCCACCCCACAATGGCATGTAACCCTGAATAGTCATGCGCTAATTGAATTGCGCGGTCATTTAAAACCTGATTGGAGCCAACCATATTCATCTCAACTACTCCGTAATGACGTGCCCGGGCAATATATGCTGGCACATCACTAAAAAAGCAGTCATCATTGAGATGAGTATGCGAGTCATAAATCTTTAGGGGAATCACTTGCTCAACCATGATACTGCTCCTTTATTCTGTTTTAACCAATTTCTGAACCAGGAACCATGTCATCAGGCAAAATTAATAGTTTAACGTCACCATCATGTTCTGCTGATAATAACATTCCTTGGCTCAGTTCACCACGCATCTTCCGTGGCTTCAAGTTAGCAACAAAAGCTACTTTCTTACCAACTAATTTCTCTGGTTCTGGGTACCATTGCGCAATTCCTGATAGAATTTGGCGTCCCTCTGGGGTCCCATCATCAATTTGGAACTTCAGTAACTTATCAGCACCTTCGACATGGCTAGCATCTTTAATCGCACCAACTTGAAGTGCAACCTTATCAAATGCTTCAATTCGAATTTGCTTCTTGCCACTAGTTTGCTCTTGTTCTTTCTTTTGAGCAGCCTGCTTAGCTTGTTCCATTACTTTCCGTCCCTTTTGCTTTGTATTAGCTGTCATCTGTGACTTCAAGAACTTCACTTCTTCTTCAACGTCACGGCGTGGGAAGATTGGTGTTCCCTTTTTAACAACAGTAGCACTAGCAGGGAAATCATTAAAGGAAAGGTTTTGCAGTTCAATTTGCTCGTCATTCAATCCTAACTGATAAAGAATTGCTTTTGGAGCATCAGGCATTGCAGGTTGCAACAGTGCTGCAATGAACCGTAATGATTTTGCTAAGTGGGTCATCACATCAGAAAGTTCAGCTTGCTTGCTATCATCCTTCGCTAATACCCATGGTTCTGTTTCATCGATGTACTTGTTTGCTCTAGAAATCAGTTTCCAGACGCTTGCTAATGCTTCTGCAAAGTGACACTGGTCCATTAAATCAGAATATTCACCTAAAACGTCAGCAGCAGTTTGTTCTAAGTCCGCATCAAAAGCTGTCGTAGCGTCATTTTCACCCTTCAATACACCATCTTGATACTTGTTAACCATTGCAACAGTCCGGTTTAGTAAATTACCAAGGTCGTTTGCAAGATCAAAGTTCAACTTATCAACAAAGTCTTCTGGGCTGAAGACCCCATCGTTGCCAAATGGCATTGCCCGTAACAGGTAGTAACGAGTTGCGTCTAATCCATAACGTTCTACTAACGTTTGTGGGTAAATAACGTTTCCCTTTGATTTAGACATTTTTCCGTCTTTCATGGTTAACCAACCGTGACCAATGACATGCTTAGGAAGTGGTAATCCTAATGCGTGCAACATAATTGGCCAGTAAATGGTGTGGAAACGAACAATTTCCTTACCAACCATATGTACGTCCGCAGGCCAGTACTTTTTGAAGAGACTATCGTCATCAGATCCGTACCCCAATGCAGTAATGTAGTTCGATAATGCATCAATCCACACATAAACAACATGTTTAGGATCATTAGGAACTTTGACTCCCCAATTAAAGGAGGTCCGGGTAACGGCAAGGTCTTCTAGTCCTGGTTTCAGGAAGTTATTAACCATTTCATTCATCCGCGTATGTGGTTCGATGAAGTCAGGGTGTTCCTTATAATAGTTCATCAACCAATCAGCATACTTGCTCATTCTAAAGAAGTAAGACTCTTCTTCTACCAATTGAACTTCATGGCCAGAAGGTGCTTTCCCACCAATAACTTTGCCGTTATCATCACGGTATACTTCCGCCAGTTGGCTTTCGGTAAAGTATTCTTCGTCATCAACGGAGTACCATCCGGTGTATTTGCCTTTGTAAATATCGTCTTGATCAACAAACTTTTGGAAAATCTTTTGAACAGCCTTTTCGTGGTAGTCATCAGTTGTCCGAATGAACTTATCGTTAGTAATATCTAGCGTCTTCCAAAGGTCTTTAATGCCGGCAGCCATTTCATCAACATATTCTTGTGGCTTTTTACCGAGCTTTTCCGCCTTTTGTTCAATCTTTAAGCCGTGTTCATCGGTACCAGTTAGGTAGAACACGTCATAACCCATCAAACGTTTGAAACGTGCTTCCGCATCACAAGCAATCGTTGTGTAGGAATTTCCAATATGCAATTTACCAGATGGATAGTAAATTGGTGTGGTAATGTAATAAGTTGGTTTGGCCTCAGCCATCCTGGATTCCTTCTTTCTCATGTGGTAATTAAAAATAGTATAGCAAAGAACGCCCGAAAATTCGATTGTTCCTCGTGAATTATTAAGATGAAATTAAAAGAGATCTAATTGTTCTGGATCCCTTGGCACGAGTCCTGAAAAATGAACCCCCATAATTTGCTGTAATGTCAGGGCATTTGGCGCAGCATCCCCACCGGAATTATTATTAAAAATTACACAAACCTCTTGCGGTTGTGGCGTTAACTGTTGGATCCGCTGATTGAGCCGTTTTAACTGTTCTTCTGAATAACGGTATAACGTTCGCTTCTTACGCCATTCTTTTCCAGGGTGATTCCACCCTTCTGTGTTGCGACCGTGCAGGCGAATCAGAACTAATTCTGGGTTAGTTGTTGCCAGATAAAAAGGGATTGATGCCTGGATCTGGTTAGCTTCATCCGCTGCCACTAATGTAAATTTTAAATCTCGACAGTAACCAACTAGTGAATCAATCACCGCAGGTTGGTACCAGCTTTTGTTGCGTAATTCAATTGCGACCGGCAGTTTTCCCATTAAGCGACGAACTTTCATTAAGTATTCAATGTTAGAGACTGTCGCATCAAACTGTGGCGGAAATTGAAACAACACAGTCTTTAATTGGTCAGTGGCCACCATTGGTCTAATAACCTGTTTGAAGCGTTCAAACATTTCTGGCAAAGTTACGCCTTCAGGCAAAACTGCCCGTGGGTGTTTAGTCATCGCTTGATGGGCCTTCACTATAAATTGGAATCCTGGTCCCACCTCATTAATCCACTGTTGAACGGTTTTTAATTGCGGTAAAGCATAAAAGAATGTGTCCACTTCCACCGCGGGCAAATGTTGAGCATATTCACGAAGTTTAACGGGACGTTGTTCGTGAATCAACGCTGGGTGTTCTATCCAGGTTGTCAATGCAATCGTTCTTTTCATATTGTCATCTCTTTTCTAAAATAAGAAAACTCCGCTTTTTCCTCATAAAAACGATTTTTATTAAAAAAATGCTAAGTGTATATTCATATAATTATTCACAAATATGTTGTATAAAATCATCTCAAATGTATCAATAATGATTAATTTTACAAGTCATTGTATATCTTTGATTATTCAATTTTCATCATTTTTTCATAGTACCACAAACCCCTTTAAAACGGCATTTAAACGTGTTATCTTTACAGTGCAAAGAAAGGGGACGAGATTTATGTTTAAGCATTTATTACATCAAAGTCACACCAGCCAAAATGTAACAAAGGACGGACGTAAGGATCGTCTGCCACGGATTTGGAAAGTTGCTGGAAAGACAATTGATTTTAGTTAACTATCAAAAAGGTCGGGCATTTCGAATGCTCGACCTCTTTTTATGCTGTCTTCATTTCGTGACTAACCCCGAACGTGATCAAGAACGATACTAGCATGAACCCAGCCACTACCAAGTATGGCGCTTGATAATTCATGTCCAATAGTGCACCTGATAATAGCGGCCCAATAATGTTTCCTACACTCGTCAGCGACATATTAATCCCATTTAGTAATCCTTGATTATCCTCGCTCATTTTAGTCAGCAACGTGGTAATTGCCGGTCGGAGCATATCGAACCCTTCATACACAATCAAAGTGGCTACGAAAAGTTGCCAGTGTGAATGATCATAAATCACAATTAATGTCCCAATAACGCTAATGAAAAAGCTCCAACGGATGATCTTAACTTCTCCAAACCAGATTACCAAACGATCAAATAAGAATACTTGCAAGATCAACGATAAGACACCATTAACCGTTAACACTGCGGCAATAGTCCCTAGGTCAAAATGGTGAACCTGGTTAACATATAGGCTATAAATACTCTCAAAACCAGCCAAACCGAATGCTGATACCAAAATCATAATGAAAAGTACCATCAATGCTGGGGTCATCATCTTTTTGACTTGGACCCAACTGCTGTCAGCTAATTCTTCTTCGGGATGTTCTGTAGTACTCTGGATGACTTCTTGACTATCAGCCGGTAACGCAAATACGGCTATTAACGCACTAACAATCCCTAAAACGCCGGCAACCCAAAAAGGCATTTTATAACTGATGTTGGCCAACAAACCACCTAAACCTGGTCCCAACATCAAACCACCGCTAAAGGCTGCCGAAAGCCAACCAATCACCTTAGCACGTTGTTGACGGGTAGTAATATCCGCTGCAAGTGCCATCGATATTGGTACAAACATTGCAGCAGAGAGACCATCTACTGCTCGTGAAAGATCAAAGAGCCATAATTTGCTGGTGGCCGCAAACACAAATTCTGCGAGTGAAAATACAACTAGTCCCCAAACTAGCATCGGTTTTCTACCCATTTTGTCTGACATGCGACCCACAATGGGTGATGCGATGAACTGTACTAACGCAAACAGTGATGACATCATCCCCATATCAAAAGCTGAAAAATGATATTCATTTCGAATAAATGGCATTACGGGGAAAATAAGACTCATACCAAGGCAAATTAAGAACTCACAAAATAAGATAACTCCAATCGTATACTTAACTTGTTTTGTCATTGGTTATCCTCCTCTTCATGTCCAGCAAGCAACAATAGGGGCCTAGCGTTCGGTTCACCGAGCGTTAGGCCCATTATTGTGCTGTTTCTATTTGATGATTGTGGTTGGACAGCAGTCCAAGCCACTAATATTCGTTCCAGTCTATCATTAAACCGTTAAATTAGCAAAGTATTTTGTGGCATCTTCTTGAATCATCTTAAAATCAACTGGTAATGATAACTGTTGTTGATTAATTGCCAATACCTTGGCAGCCGGATTAGCATATTGTAATAATCCAGCAAAGGGATAGACCTTCATTGAAGTGCCTACAATTACGACTAAATCCGCATTTGCCATTGCATTTAACGACTGTGAAATTGCTGTTTGAGAAATTCCTTCATCATACAGCACAATATCGGGACGCAAATTACCGCCATCTTTAGCGTGAATCCGGCTCTTTAAGTAATCTGCCACTGGAACTGATTCATGGCATTTCTCACAGTAAACGTTATAAAGATTGCCATGAAAATCAATTAAGTGCTTTGTTCCTGCCTCTTCATACAGATTATCAATATTTTGAGTAATTACTGTGGCACGATCATGTTTGGTCAATGCAGCCTGCTTTTCGTGAATAATATTGGGTTTGGCATCAGGAAAGTAAAGGTTATTCTTACAATATTCATAAAATCCTTCTGGATCAGAAGCAAAATAACGGTGACTTAAGTAGTACTCGGCATTCTGGTTCTTAGTGTATAGCCCGTTTGCCGACCGAAAATCAGGGATTCCCGATGCTGTTGAAACACCTGCACCCGTCAAGAAAACAATGTGTTGGGCATTATCAAACAATGCCTGTTCTGCAACTGCCATCTGATCACTTCCTTACGATAAATGGCACATCTAATTTCTTTAATAAATCTTCAACTGGTTCATCGTACATTGCAACAAATTGCTTTGCACGATCCTTGCCACTTGGCCCATGCATAGTAAACGAATTCTGGTGATCATTCCGACGCAAGCCAATGTAAACATCATCATGACCTTGGCGATCTTTCATATCAGAATGGAAAATCTCAAATACTTGTCGTACCTTCAGACGTAACTGACGAGCACTTAGCACAGGTGAAACAGTGGTAAATTCGTTGTTATGCAATGCTGGCAAGCCCCAATCCAACAATTGTTCATCAAACAAACGATACAATTTCACAATTTGGCGACGCATCTCAAATGGGGAATCAATGTCTCGTTCCGCAATCTTATCATACATCTTCTGAGCGGCCGCAAATGCTACTGGATAGTCCGCGGATAATTGGTCCCGAACAGTATCCAAATGGTCCCCATAAAAGACGATCGCATCAAGCAGGGTTAACAGGCGCAATGTTCGCTCATCATCCGCCTCACCAGTTTCCTTGGTGATGGTACTTTGAATGCCCTTCAAATACTCCGCTTCAATTTGATCATCAATCAAACCATGTTTCCGCTGTTCAGCAACCACTACCCGGTGCATGGCAACATCATAAAGGTCGGTTGACATAATCATCATCTGTTCGTCTAGTTGCTGATCACCCAATGATAGTTGGAAAAAGATTTGAGGAAAACCACGCAGTAACATTAAGAGGTGCAATAACTCATGAGAGGCAGTGTAATTAGGAGCGGTCATATCGGTAACCGTGATTACCAGTCCCCCTGGCAACGTCGTCTGCTTGGCTTGATCATGACGTACATAACCAACCGGTTCCTTATCTTGGTCAAATTGAACAAAAACAGTCCCTTCAGGATACAACTCATTCACTGCATCTAAGAGGCTTTGAGCTTCATGATTAAGTTTAAACTTTTCCGGCATTACGTTCTTCCTTTCTTAATTGAGCTAATAATTGTGTTGCCACTGCTGTGTTCACTTGTGGTGCTGTTTCCAGTTGTGCCACTAATGGTGCCACTTCGCTATCAGTGGCGCCAACACTAAGTGCTAATGAACGATACTGCAATTTCATATGTCCAGCCTGAATACCGCTAGTTGCTAAAGCACGCAGCGCTGCTAAGTTCTGTGCTAAGCCAACGCTCACTGCCACTGCGCTTAATTCTTGGGCACTGTGGATTTGACTAATTTGGTAATTAATTTGTGATTGACGAGTCAGCTTTATTGACCCGCCAACAACACCGCTGGTCATTGGTAATTCAATTGTTCCATGAAGTCCACCATCAACTTGATGCCACTGGCTGAGTCCACGGTAATGACCATCCCTTGATGCATAGGCATGTGCACCAGCTTCTATCGAACGCCAATCATTACCGCTACCAATAATAACGGCATCAATTCCATTCATAATACCCTTGTTATGGGTCACAGCTCTGAATGTATCAACTTGTGCCAACGTACTCAACTCACTAATCCGTTTAGCGACCGTGGAGCCCGTCATCGTCCGCGTTGCTAACTGATCATCGCTCACAAAGCACTCCGCCTTTTGAACTGCATCTAATGCGTAATTACTTAAAATAGCAGCTAATACATGCCATCCTTGCTGTTGACAATACCGTCCTACCGCCTCAGCCATAGTATTGACAGTGTTAGCACCCATTGCTTGATCCACATCTACTAATACATCTAAATTCATAAAACTGCCGCTCTGCCGAACACGAATCTTTTTCGCTCCAGCTCCCCGTTTTTGCATTGACGGGTGGGCATTATTAGCGACTGTGAGCAACGTTTTTTCATGCTCATTGCACCATTTAGTGAAAGCGTTGGGATCATCTACGTCCGTCACTACCACTTGTCCCGTGACTATTCGTGATTGCACAGGAGCTTTAAAACCGCCGCTCTTGCTAATCCTTTTGGCACCATTGCATGCCGCAGCAACCACTGAAGGTTCCTCAGTAACCATCGGCAGAACATATTGACGACCATTAACTTGCAGATCAACAACTAATCCCTCAGGGATGGTGTAGTCCATGATGTAATTTTCAATGAATTCATTATGAACCTTGCTACTATATTCACTGATATATTCATCTTGCTGGGGTGTGAGTTGGCAATGATCGCTAACTAATTGTTGGCGTTGACTGAGCGTTTTCTTATATAGATCTTTTGTCCAATCACTCATCGGAGTTCTCCCCTTGAAGGCCCCGTTTCTTAATATACTCGGTGATGATTCCTTCACGAACACCACTTTCCGAGAAGATCACCCGTCCATCGCTATTACGTTGCAATAGACAAATTAACGGAAGCATCCCACCAATCATAATATCGGCGCGGTCACTTTCAAGTCCTGGAATCTTTTTACGCTGTGCTAAATTTTTGCTTAATAGTTCCCGGTACGTTGCATAAACCACTCGTGAAGTTAGTCGGTAGCCATGAATCCCGTGATGCTTGGAATGGCGACGGGTTTTACTCATCCTTGCTAACGTCCGACTAGCACCACCAAGTAAGACAATTGGCACCCGGTTTGCGTACCTTAACCAAGGAATTTTGTTATAACGTTGGGTAACCATCGTTTGGGCGCGAAATAATTCCGCTGCCCGGACAAAGCCGCCGAGGTGAAACTGTTCTGAGATATTAACTGCCCCGAATGGCAATGAAATCATATCCCGTGCTTTTCTGTGCTGAACTAATACTAATTCACAACTGGCGCCACCAACATCCAAAATCAAGCAATGATCTAATTTTAGTGTCCGGACAACTCCTAAATAATCGTAGTATGCTTCTTGCCGTCCCGACAGCACTCGTAATTTAATTCCCGTTTCTTGCCTAACACGCTCTAAAAACTCTTTTTGATTTTTGGCTTGTCGAACCGCGGCCGTAGTAATGGCCACTACCTGGACGTGCTGATAATGGTCGTAAATCTTTTTAAACCGTTTCAAGGCCGCAATGGTATGGTTCATCGCTTTAGGCTGGAGAATTTTCTCCGCGCCCATTCCTTCAGAGAGCCGTGTATTTTCTTTCACGCGTTTAATTTCGTGAAAAGTGCCGTTGTTATTAATACGAGTGATCGCTAATCTGGCAGAATTGGAACCCAGGTCAACAATCGCGAGGTTTTCCACGACCCATCACCTTCTTTTTTTTATTTTTTTGTCGAAATTATACCCTTTTAATGGTAACATGATATCCCTTTACTAACATTATTAAAGTTAACCATTTTCAAAAAAATTCCGTTAGTCATCAAGTTACTGACTAGCGTGCTAAAATAAGTTGAATAAATTATGCCAACGGGAGGGAAAATGATGGTTGCAAGTCAAGAAAAAGCAATTGAACAGGCCCGTGTAGACCAGGTCATTGATGCGATTGACCAACAAATTGAACAAGCAAAAGAAGCGATTGCTGAAGCCCATCGAGAAACTCGTGCGGTTGAAAAAAACTACGGCGAAAACGCCTCAATTAACCGTTATGAAGTCGACGATATCGCCGAATCAAGATCGGCCCTGGAACAGCAACGTCAACTGGTCGCCCGTGCTACTGAAAATGAAGATATTTTAAAACGGCAATTAGCTACTTTACAAGAGCTAAGGAAATCACCATACTTTGGTCGCATTCAAATTAAAGAACCAGAGTCAAACGAAATCGAAACCCTTTATATTGGGGTGGCCTCGTTGATGAACAGCGATAAGAACGATTTCTTAGTTTATGATTGGCGTGCCCCCATTTCGAGTGTCTACTATAACGGAACCTTGGGCCCTGTGACTTATCAAACACCATCTGGTCCCCGGACTGTTGAGTTAGTTCAAAAGCGACAGTTTACAATTGAAAATGGCCGAATCACTAACATGTTTGATACTAACGAAACCGTTGGTGATGAAATGCTGCAGGCTGCTTTAGGACAGCAGAATGACCAATTCATGCAAAACATTGTTGCAACCATTCAACAAGAACAAAATGATATTATTCGCAACACAAGCAGTGATCTACTGATTGTGCAAGGGGTTGCCGGCAGTGGGAAAACTTCAACGATGTTGCAGCGGATCGCTTACCTGCTGTACCACTCTAAAGAATCATTGAACGCTGATCAAATTGTCCTCTTTTCTCCCAACTTACTTTTTAGTCAGTATATTTCTGAAGTTCTGCCTAGCTTGGGGGAACGTAATATGCGTCAAGTGACCCTAGCCGGCTTCCTAAAGCGTCGTTTTGAAGGCTTGAATGTTGAAACAATCTTTGATCGGTATGAAGAAGGTACTGATGATCAAGTTCAACCAACCCAAAAGTTTTTAGAATCTGCAAAAGCAATGCAATCCGTTCGTGACTACGTTGAAACAATCAAACATGGACAGCATTCACTTGTTTTCACAGATATTAACTTTGGTGATCGGGTGTTCTTTTCTGCGGATCATATTCAGGACATTTTCAACGGACAACCGGCAGCACTATCGATTGCTGACCGCCTGGTGCGCACTAAGAATCACTTAATTCGAGAACTTCAAAAACGCTCACGGATTGAAGCCAAGAAGGACTGGATTCAAAAAGCTTTGAATGAGTTAGATACACAAGCCATCCACCGGTTAATGGGACGCCATTCAATCGATGATTTTGCAGATGAACAAGCCCAAGCTCGCTACCTCTCTCGACGATTAGCGCACAACCGTTTACGAATTGTGGCAGATGCTATCTATAACAATTACTTTTTGGACCCCTACAGCCAATATGCTCAGTTTTTAAAGCAGATCAACTGGCCGAAGGAAATCAATGAGAATGCCCAAACACAATTAATTCATGATTATCAACGCGGACTCGAATTTCACCAACTTCACTTTATGCACACTGCTCCTTTGATGTATCTGCGTGACCTCATTACTGGCAGCGGTGAGAATAACGATTTTCAATATATCTTCATTGATGAAATGCAGGATTACCCTACTGCAATGTTGATCTACTTACACCATACTTTCCCTAACGCACGGTTTACCATTCTTGGGGACAGTGAGCAGGCACTCTTTTACCCGCTTCAACTACCAGAAAACCTCTTGAGAACTCTAGCACAGGACTTGCAGGCTAAAAAGCCTCGTCTCATCACCCTCCGACAAAGTTATCGCTCCACAACTGAGATTACTAATTTTGCTAAAGCACTGCTCCCTGATGGTGACCAAATTCATGCATTTACCCGTCATGGTGAATCACCAGTATTAAAAATGTGCTACCAGCAAACTGAATGGGAACGACAGCTCCAAGAAACAGTTAACCAACAATTGACTAAGTACCCAACCGTTGCAATTCTCACTAAGGATCAAGAACAGGCTCAGCAGGTTTACCATGCTCTATACCGCCACGTTAACCACTTACACCGACTAACCAGTAAAGATGTTCAATTGCCACATGAAGGAGTTGTCATCTTGCCAACCTATCTGGCCAAAGGATTGGAGTTCGATTCAGTTGTTTTAGCAGATGTTAGTCAAAAAACAATGGGCCCTGCTGCAACTGGTTTACTATACACAATGGCAACGCGAGCAATGCACAACTTAACACTGATTAGTAACGGGCCAATCGCCGATGCCTTTACTGACCAAGCTACTAAACAATTAATTATTCACCGCCAATTATCAGAAGAGGAGCGATAATCATCGATAATCAACAAATTCAATTTGCAGAAAAGATGTTTAAACTATTAAGCAATGAAAAACGAATTCGCATTCTTTACTTACTGGAAAACCACACTTTAAACGTCAGTGAAATCAGTGAACAATTAGGTCTTCCTCAACCATCAGTTTCCCATCAGTTAGCACTACTTCGGGAGTATCAACTAGTTCAATATCACCGTGATGGTAAACAAATTTTCTATACACTGGATGACCCGCACATCATCGAAGTGGTGAATGACATGTTAGCGCACGTTCAACATATTTTGAAGCATCGTGATCACTGGAATCATCAAATTTAACTAACGACACCGGGAAAATATTAATTTCCGGTGTTGTTTTTTATGAACATATGTCATATATTGAATATGTCATATGATTTGTAAAGGAGTCTTATCTAATGAATTGGCTTGTCATTACGACAACTTTTTTAGCTGTTAACCTTGATTTTTTTGTTATTCTACTTTTTCTGTGCCAGCGTTTTCCGACTCGTCAAGTCTTAGCGGGCTATCTACTGGGATTATTAATCTTAATTTCAGCAGCTTTTATAATTGGGCAGGCCCTTCTCCAGTTTTTTCCCGAATGGTTACTTGGAGCCTTGGGGATTATCCCAATTTGGACAGTACTGCATGATAACGATGAGGATTTACAAGAATTCCATCACCATTCACCGATTGTAACGGTATTGATTACCTACCTCTCTGTCTGTGCAGGTTGTAATCTTTCATTATTTTTACCCGTCCTCGCCAACCAAACATGGTCTACATTTGGTTTGATCTTAGCCTACATTGCCGGACTAACAATCCTGATCGTTTACTTAATTGCTTATTTTGGTCACATGAAACCAGTCCAAACGATCATTAATCGGTGGGGAGAACCATTGATGAAGTTTTGCTACATTGGTATTGGAATTTACGTTTTCTTTGATAGCGGGCTGGTGAACCATTTAATTCGTTTATTTTGAGCTAATGGTCTTGTAATCTAGCTGGAACCGGTTTATGATTAAATTTCAATGAGAACGATTAATATTGGAGGTCGTTAATTATGGATCAAAAGTTAAAAGTCGGCGTCATTGGCGCTACTGGAATGGTTGGCCAACGTTTTGTTACATTGTTAGCCAATCACCCATGGTTTGAAGTATCAGTGGTTGCAGCAAGTAAACATAGTGCTGGACAAAAATACGGTGACGCCGTTAAGGATCGCTGGAAGTTAGGTGACACACCAATTCCAGACGGAGTTAAAGACCTCACAATTGTGGATGCCGAAGATGTTGATAAGGTTGCTTCTCAAGTTGACTTTGTCTTCTCAGCAGTCCACATGTCAAAGGACGAAATTCGTAAACTAGAAGAAGAATATGCTAAGCATGAAACTCCTGTTGTTTCGAATAACAGTGCTCATCGTTGGACTCCGGATGTACCAATGGTTATTCCAGAAATCAACCCTGATCATACGGACATTATTAAGTACCAACGTCAACGGTTGGGAACTGAACGTGGCTTTGTGGCTGTTAAGCCTAACTGTTCCATTCAAAGTTATACTCCAGCACTAGCTGCATGGAAGCAGTTTGAGCCTACTCAAGCATTAGCATGTACTTACCAAGCAATTTCTGGTGCCGGTAAAACTCTTGAAACTGCTCCTGAAATTGTCGGTAATGTCATTCCATATATTCCAGGCGAAGAAGCTAAGTCTGAAGACGAACCATTAAAGATTTTTGGCCACGTTGATGATGAACAAAAGGAAATTGTTAAGGCTGATGGTCCAGTCATCACCAGTCAATGTTTACGGGTTCCCGTATTATACGGTCACACCGTTGCATCATTTGTTAACTTCAAGCAAAAGCCATCCAAGGAAGACTTAATCCAAGCTCTGGAAGATTATAGTGGTGTTCCACAAAAATTGGAACTGCCAAGTGCTCCTAAGCAATTCATTCAATACTTAGATGATGACTTCCGTCCACAAGTTCGCTACGATGTTAACTTTGAAAATGGTATGGGTATTTCCATTGGTCGGTTGCGTCCAGATAAGATTTTTGACTGGAAGTTTATCGGATTGTCCCACAACACCGCTCGTGGTGCTGCTGGTGGTGCAATTGAATTTGCTGAACTATTGAAGGCACAAGGCTACATTCAAGCTAAGTAATCTGGTTATTTCAAAAAAGAATTCGAGTACTCTCAAGTGCTCGAATTCTTTTTTATTATCTAAATTAAACTGTTCTGTTCCAAAGGAAACTATAAAGCAACGCGTTCACATCATCATTATGATGCAGTCTACTATGAGAAGCCTGATGACCCTTCATTTCTTGCTCCTGATATGATTTAGCACGGGGTTGAACTAGATACTTCATTGACTGAGCAGACTGAATTGTTAAATCACCATCAGTACCATTCCCCTTATTGCCATAAATATTCAGCACCTCAGCTGATTTGGGATAAGTCTTTCGCAACGCTTCTAAGTAGCGATATTGTTTTGTTACGTTATTCAACGGCTTCCCATCGGATGCTACTCGGTCATTATTCTTATTATTGTCTGCCATGACTAATCCATTAAAATGACCTGCAATGGCAACCTGCTTATTTAAGATTGGCAATTGGTGATCATTATTATATTCCCGGAGATAATACATAATTGCCATATTACCCATTGAGTGACCTACTAAATTAATTCGTTGAAAACGGTAATGGTTCTGGAGCATAACAATTACGTTTCGGGCCCACTTGCCGTCAACCTTATAATTACCATTTCGAGGGTTATCAAAATTAACCTCCACTACTGGATTTTTACCATTGGCCTTAATTTTCCCAGTTAATTTCACGCTGCCATTGGGACGCACATTCGCACGAATGACAGCATTTTTACTAGTAATTCCTTCTTTGACAGCACCATTAACCATGTATTCTTCTGCATGATAGCTGCTACCATATCCATGAAAGAAAAAGGTCGGAGTACCGATTGCAGGCCGGTGACTCTCTGGTTGATAATCAATTGTTTTTGCAAATAAATTGCCACTGTAATAGCCAAGTCCTAGCCCAGCTACTACAACTACTAACAATATCCATTGCCATATTTTTTTCATTTTAATCCTCCTGTGGACCATGCATCCGGTGAAGTGAATGTTTCAAAATAAATGGCGCTAAAATCGTAGCTAAGACAATCACTGTAATCACGTCAGAATAATATTTTTCTGATAACAGGTGCGATTGAAAACCAATCTGTGCCGTGATTAACGACATTTCACCTCTGGCAATCATCCCACTACCGATAATGTAACTGCTGTTCCAGTCAAAGCCCGTTAATTTTGCTCCGCCACCACAGCCAAGCAACTTCGTCAAGCAGGCCAAGATGGTCATTAAAATGATGAACCATAATGAGTCTAAGAAATGATCAAACCGCATGCTTAAGCCGACATTAACGAAAAAGACTGGGATAAACAGGGCGTAGCCAATTGGTACGAAGCTCCGGTTGATGGTTTCTCTTTTTTGCGTGTTTGCAATTGCAATCCCAGCGAAGAACGATCCAACCGCTCCACTCAGGTGAACAGCATCAGCCAGTGCAGCCATACCTAGACACAGAATCATAGCAATCACACTTGGTGCTGCCGTGGTTAGCAGATCGTTGCTGACTTCCATTAAGTATGGTGCCAACCACCGTACTAACAAGTAGGTTCCACCAAAGAAAACGATTTGTAAGAGAATAACTAATGGCAGGCTCATCTGTTGGCCACCGCCCTTACCATTCATCATACTAATTAAGATACTCAGTAAGAACACTCCACCAATATCATCCGCAACCGCTGCTCCTAAAATCGTGGCGCCTTCTTTACTACCTAGTTGGTTGTAGTCACGTAAAACCGCAACAGATATACTAACTGAAGTGGCTGAGAAAATCACCCCGATAAAGAGCGACTCAAACCACTGCATTCCATAAAGGTCTGAAGCAATCCCCATCACAATGATTGGCAGGGCCATCCCCATAAACGCCACCACAATTGCCGGTTTTAAGTACTTCTTTAGTAAACTTAAGTCACTTTCCAGTCCAGCAATAAACATGAGGATAATTACCCCAATTTCTTGGAACTCGTTAATCATGTGGGTTTGACTAATCCACCCTAGCACTGCGGGTCCCAGCACAATTCCGACAATAATTTGTCCAATCACATCCGGGATTCCAACGCGCATACTAAAATGTGAAACAATTTGCGTTACTAATAATATAATGACCAGCGTTGCAATAAACTCCATTAGTTTCCTCCATCTCACTTTGATTAATTATTACTTTTTACATTATAAACTTCCAAAAAAGAAATATGTATACGTTTTGAAAATAATGAAAGTGCCCACAAATTGTTAGATTCATCCAGCAAATTGGGGCACTCGCACGTTTTCTGATTGCAAATTAAAATAATAAAAGATAAGCCACCAATCGGATTCGAACCGATGACCTCATCCTTACCATGGATGTGCTCTACCTATCTGAGCTATGGTGGCATCTCCAGTATAACTGAAATTACTTTTTTTCGGCAAGCTCATGACTCAACATAAAAAGGATGTGAAAGCAAAGTCACCAACGACTTCTTTCACATCCCTTATCGTAATTTAATTAAAAACTGAATGCTTAGCAACTGATTGTTGAGCTACTACCGGAATTTTAACACTTGGCATTCCCTTAATTGGAGCTACCTTTAAACTACCAACAGTCTGTCCTTTTTTGATTGGCGCACGTAACTTGTGACCACCAATTGTTCTTAAATTGCTTTTCAGAACGATCTCACCATTGACTTGCTTAAGATTGGTTCCCTTAGGCAACCACAGTGCAACTGGCTGTTTCATCCCAATTTTAACGGTTGATTGCTTACTATGAGCAACCTTCACTTTGGAACTAACACCCTTTACATTGTTTAGCTGCTTGATGTTAACTGGCTGATAAGCCCCTTGAACTGCTTCCAACATTTTATTAGTGGCATTGAATTGTTTACTAAAGTCCTTAATATCAGTACCCAAAACAACAGTAATTAAGCGCCGATTATTAAAGACTCCAGTACCAACAAAACAGTTTCCTGCTTTATCTGTAGATCCCGTCTTCAAGCCATCCATAGTTCCGTTTTTAGGAGCGGCACCATTATTAGGAAGCATTGCATTAATATTTTTCATGTTATAGCTTTGCTTGTCAGAAACCTTAAACTCAACATTATTTTCTTTTGTAATATTCAAAGCATCAGGATATGTGTTGACCAGGTAACGTGCAATTAATGCCATGTCTTTAGCTGAAAAGGCGTTTTCTGCCTTCTTACTAACCCCTTTAATCCCGTTTTCACCTAATTCACCGTTTGAAAGGCCAATCATATTGTAAATTTTAGCATCAGTGACTCCCGCTTTTTTGGCAACGGCATGCATCTTTTTATTAAATGCCTGGGTGCTACCAGCGTCCGCTAGTGCTAACGCCTCTGCGCTACCATCCGCGGAAACGATCATCATAGATTCACACAGTGACCGGACCGTGTAACTGTGTCCCTGCTTCAATTCCACGTTCGAAAAGTGCCAATCCGTGGACGTTTTAGCGACGTGATGATTAATTTTAATCTTCTGATCCCACTTCAATTTGCCATTGGCAACGTCCTGCTCAATTACTGCCAAAGTTAAAATCTTCGTGCAGGAAGCAACAGCACGTAATTGATTAGCATTCTTCTGATACAGGATTTGCCCTGTTTGTGCATCCATCGTAATGGCTGCCTGCGCATCCACACCATCATCTGCATGTGCGACTGCCGTCAGGCATCCACTCAAACTCATTGCCACTGTTAAAACTACCAACAATAGATAGCCCAGTTTTTGCATCAACTTCTTCATTAATTATTCTCCTCTTTACTTATGCGATTGCATATTCATCGGTCTCGGCATTGGTTGGGATTGCCTTGCTCGGAACTCTTTAATTGATTCTGTTCTAATCTTCTCTGCCTGCTTTTTTAATTCAGTATCATTGCCTGGAGCATAGACATTAAAGTCACCAACAATATGGATGGCGGTTAATTCAAGCTCGTTTGGTACTAAGAAATCATTTTTCAGAAGGCTAATTAGATATTTAACAACATCATTGAGGTTTTCCATTGCCCCAAAGTTTTCTTCATTACCTTCCATCTCAGCAGTTTTTTCAATGTTCCAGCGGTAATATTCGTTAAATTGATCTACAATGTGTTGCATCTTGTGACGCAATTCACGCCGAAACTGTGGTACCCCGCGCATATCTTCAGAAATGTACTTATTTTTAGCCACAAATTCTAAATTGAAACCATTTTGTACCGCTGCACGATTCTTTTGATCTGTTTGCTTTTCAATTTGCGGGCTAATATGAAACTGAATTAGTCGTGCGTTCATTCTATTTTTCACCTCATTATTAATAAATACAACAACTCTGCACCAATCCACCAACCGTATGCTAACAGCACTGCACCGATCACATCAGATGGATAATGAGCATGCAAAGTTAGGCGACTGACAATTACCAGTAGCCAAATTAGCAAAATAACAATATGTCCCCAATGGTTAATAAATAGCATCTGGAACATCAGCGCCATGACGGTGATTCCCAAAGTATGACCACTCGGAAAACTATAACTTAGTCTAGCTTGTGTAAAGGTTCCTGGTCGTGTTCTTTTAACAGTGTATTTAATCATAATTCCCAGTACGTCGACCGTTCCCAAAGTGATTAATACGAACAACGACCGTGCTCGCTGTCCTTGAAACATTAACCAGGCTGCTAATAGGAAATCCCAAAGTACTAATAATTTAGGATCAAACAAGTTGGCAATCAGTTGCCAGCCCCACCCATTGTGAAGCCTTAACCACCTTTTTTGAACTGTTAATTCCCAATTATTAAACCGTTGGGAACGGCTAATTAACCAGTACAAGATTACAAAAAGCAGCACGCTAATCACCAGTTGACTAACCCACCAAACGTTTAGTTGCGGATGAATGATTGCCACCACCTTTACAATAACTCTACTAGTGTAACAAATAATTATTACAACAGGTATACAAAGCACTATTTTTTATGGTATTTTATATCCATTAACAAATGATGAAAGGATGATTAAAATGATTCCCAGAATCGCCATTTCAGCTGACACTTTTACTGAGGCCACCAGCGTCATTAATGAACGAGATGCCTCTTTTGCACCCCGTCCGATTATTGAAGCACTTGTAAAGTCCCATGCTCTACCGGTGATTATTCCAAGTATTCCGCCAGAATTAGTTTCTAATTACGTTGATTTATTTGACGGAATTATCTTTGCCGGGGGTGAAGATATCGATCCAACCTTCTATGGAGAAGAGCCCCACCCGGGTTTAGGGATGACTTACCGTAAGCGTGATCTTGCTGAAATCCAATTACTCAAAGAAGCTGTAAAGGCTGGTAAAGCTATTATGGGGATCTGTCGAGGAATGCAACTGATTAACATTGGCCTTGGTGGTACAGTTTATCAAGATATTACAGAGAATCCTGTAGCGAAGATCAAGCACTCTCAATTAGCACCTGGAAACCTCCCTACTCACCATGTCAATACAGTTGCAGATAGTCGCATCCGCAATTTAGCTGGTGAAAGAGCATATGTTAATTCACGCCACCACCAAACACTTCATAATGTGGCACCTGGTTTAAAGGTTACGGCTACTGCTGATGATCAAGTTATCGAAGCGGTTGAATCTGTGAACAGCAACCAGATTTTAGCCGTTCAGTGGCATCCAGAAAACATGTATAAGCATGATGAAGTGGCACAAAACCTTTTCCATGACCTAGTTCAAAGAGCTGGTCAAGTTGCACAAAAGAATAATTAAGCTTAACAAACGAGGCAGCAGTCTAATTCGACCGCTGCCTCGTTTATTATTGTCAATTATTTAAGGTTGGTTAATGCTTCTTTTAATTCCGCAGTTGAGTAAATTTTGCCACCTTCAAAGCCATGGAATGGGTGAAGGCTCTCAAGAGCGGCCTCTTGGTAACGCTTAGCACGTTGCAGTGCATACTTAGTTAATGAACCGTCTTCAACGTAGTTCAATAGTTGTGCACTCGGTGTTAATAATGGGTTTAAAATCCGATCCTCTAGTTCATCTAAGATTTCAGTATATTCAGGGCCTAATTGAATTTGGTTAGCATATTGTGATAACCGCTTGATTAATGCTAACGCAGTTGATTGGTATTGCGTAACTTCCCGTGGATCTTCCTCAGCTACGACTCGGTTACACTCATCGGCCTGCTTCAACACTTCATCAACCTCGCTAATAGTCATTGCGGGATGCATAATGAAGTAACTAGCTAATAAGCGAATAAAACGCAAAGTCACTGTTTTGACACCCACTGCAGTTGTCGGGTCCAAATCCAACATCCGTAATTCGACATACTGAATGCCCTCTTTTTGAAGTTTCTTTAGTTCAGAATTCCCCTTAAAACGAACTGGCCCATGGAATTCATAGTCTGAGGTTAGGATGCCTTCTTTAACCCCTTCTTCAATTCGTGCTACATAACGATCCAGATCAGTAAAGTCTCCCCGGAATTTGGTACCAAAACCGTATGAACTTTGGCGCATACTTCTCATCGGATGCTTCACATGTTGTTGCGGTGTTAAATAATTTGCTTCTGCTAACGGACTAGCACCAAACAGATAGGTTAATAGCCAGCGATAGCGCACAAATCCCTGAGCTACAACGGTATACAGGTAATTCTTAGCATCCCGTTCGGTTGGGAATCTGTCAGGTTGGTTAGCTTGGACTAATTTAACAATGTGAGGCTTGATACTTAAATTAATGTGCACCCCACAAGGTGTTCCGGCTGCATAACCATGACGCTTGGCCCACTCTTTCAAATAGGCTTCTTTTTTAGGACCCATTTTAGCCAAGACTAACTTTGTCTTATCCTTTGGTAATCGTGGTGGCATGGAAAGCGGCCACAATAATTCCCCCGGTGCCAAAGCATTACGTAATGTGGTATTAAGTGCATATAAGTAGTGCATTGCCTCCAGTGCATAATCGGCCGCTGGTGTAACCGTCTCTGACATCACTTCCAAAAAATCATTGGTCATCCAGGGATTAGTTTTTTCATCACCAATACTGGAAGGATAAGGTTCCTGACTCAAATTACCCTGACTATCAATTCGGTCCATCTCAATCTCAATGCCCATCGTAAAGTCTGCCGTTTGGGCCACTGCCTCATTTTGATAGATTAATTTACCAACTTGACTAAACATTTGCTCACCTGCTTTATTAGGAAATTTTAATTTTTCTAATTATACTATAATTTATTTTGAAAGCAAACAAAAAAGCGTCACCGTAGCGACGCTTTTGAAAATCTGCTCTTTACCAGTAATTGACAAGGTGTGAAGTAGGATAAGTAGTAATGTCATTACTGGTTAAGTAGATTGTGACTTTTGGATTATAGTAATTGAATTCCGGCTGCAGCACATTTCTTTTGCATGTCTTCAGGCCAGATACTTGCTTGAACCTCACCGACATGAGCCTTGCCGAGAAGCAGCATACATAACCGAGATTGACCAATCCCACCACCAATGGTGTATGGGAGTTTGCCTTCCAATAATTGCTTATGGAATGGCAATTGTTCACGATCAGTAGCCCCAGCTTGTTCAAGTTGGTACTTCATTGATTCTGGGCTAACCCGAATTCCCATACTAGAGATTTCGAGTTTCTTTTGTAATGGTTCATACCAAAAAATGATGTCACCGTTCAGCGCCCAATCATCGTAGTCTGGTGCCCGACCATCGTGTGGCTTGCCAGAACGCTTCAACTTATCACCAATTTTCATTACAAAGACACAACCTAATTCCTTAGCAATTTTGTCTTCCCGTTCCATTGGTGTTAAGTCTGGCCACCGATCTTCCAGTTCCTGGGTGGTTACAAAGTGAATTTCATCTGGTAAATGGTAAACGGCTTGTGGGAACTTATACCAAACCTCATGTTCCATGTGTTTGATCACTTTAAAGATCTTTTTAACAGTCGCCTTTAAAGTTTCTTCAGTCCGTTCATCCTTACCAATAATCTTTTCCCAGTCCCATTGGTCAACGTAAATTGAATGGAAGTTGTCTAAGTCTTCATCTTTACGAATGGCGTTCATGTTGGTGTACAGTCCTTCATGCATACCGAAACCATAACGCTTCAATGCCATCCGCTTCCATTTAGCAAGTGAATGAACAACTTCGATGGTCTCACCAGGTAATGCTTTCATTTCAAAGGAAACTGGGGTTTCTACACCGTTTAAGTTGTCGTTTAACCCCGTGCTCTTTTTAACAAACATTGGTGCAGACATCCGCTGTAAGTTCAATTCCTTACCAAATTCATCTTGGAAAGTTTCACGAATGTAACGAATAGCTGCTTCTGTTTCACGAATTGACAAACGTGGATCGTAATCCTTAGGAATAATTAATTCTGTCATATTGATGCACTCCTTAATATTGCTGACTTGGAACGCAAATAAAAAGCCTTCCGTCCCTGCAATCATGGGACGAAAGGCTTTTTTCCGCGGTGCCACCCAAGTTATCTAGTCTAATGACTAGGTCACTCAATAAGAGTACTAACATACTCTGCCAGCGGTAACGTGCTGGAAACGACTAAGCCTACTTTGAAGACCATTTGGGTTAGCAACTTGGAAAGGGTTTTTCAATATCACAGGGTCGGTGAAGTTCTCACTATCCTTCACTCACTATACGAATGAAAATATTTACTCGTCTTTCTAATCGTTTTTTAATTGATTTGTTAGATATTATAATAAACCTTTTTTTTTAAAAGGCAAGCCCTTTAGAAAAATTTTTTAAAACACCTTGCCAGAGTAAGGTTTAAAGACAACATCATGAAAATCAAAATCAGCTACTTCACTCATCTTGATAATTTGAGTATTCCCACACCCAACCATCAAGTTTAATGGAATACTCATTTCGTCATCAGGAACTACCACCACATTTGGCTTGTGCAGTGCATATAGCACTCCTTGTTCATATGCTTGCCCAACATCGGGTTTGCTTGGCATGAAGAAGCCAATCCCCATATCATTGCCATACATAGCATGCATATCCATTTGATAGGTGTTTTGTTGCCACGTAAGATCATCCATCACTTCTGGATGTTCATTAACATTAATATCATTAAACTGGTGACTTAATGGGTGGTGACTATATTTTAATGAGACCGTCTTGTTTTGACCCAATGCGGTTAGTCCTTCTTCCATAAATTTAATTTCTTCAGGACTAAACCAGGAACACTGGATATAAGCTCTTACCGGTGCAATCTCATTGTTTTCAGTAATATCAACGTATTCCTTTCCTGCTAACTTAACTGTTGTTTCCATGCTCTTGCCTCCATCATATAATTTGAAATTTTATTTTATCATAATGACCATTCAATGTGGCCCCGTTGAATTAAAAAAAGTTCCTGCAACTATTTGAGTCCCAGAAACTTTTGCAAATAGATAATTCTTCTTAGGCAACTAATAACGCATTCCTTCATAATGCCGACTAACGTACCAAATCAGAAGGATGGACAATACACCAAAAATAGCACCTACATTACCGACGTTCCTTAATGAAGCAAAACGTACTGTTTCGGCCGCTGCTAAAGAACCAAGTGAAATTCCAATATTAGCAAAAATTGAGTTTAAGGAAGAAGCTAAATCAAGCGATTGCGGATAATTCTTTTCGGCAATATCCAAGAACATTAATTGTGTTGAGGCACCATAACTGGCAAATGTGATACAAAGAACTGCTACAATCACGATTGCTAACCACTTAAATTGGAACGCTGGTGCAAGTCCCAACAACAGAATGGTCATTACAATATAAACTCCTGGAAGACGGTGAACACCGCCATTATCAGCTAAAAAGCCCCCAAACTTGTTACCAACAATAAAGAAGATTCCCATTGTAAAAAGTAACCAGTTTAACCAAGTATCGTCGAAGCCCATTAAGTTCGTAATGATCGGGCGAACGTAAGTATAAAATGTATAATCTGAGGCACAAACTGTAATTACAAATAGTGAGCCAACTAGCACGCGGCGATCCTTAAATAGTGAGAATTGATCACTGAGGTGACCCACAACCTGTGGAGTATTGTGTGGTACTAGCCAAACCAGCAAGGCAAACACCACAATGGTTAACACCGTAATCATCCAGAAACTATCATGCCACGTTAACCGTTGGCTAATGACTGTTCCTAAAGGTACCCCAATAACGGAAGCAATACTAAAACCAGCAAATACCCATGACACTAAACTAGCCCGTTTTTCTCGTGGTGCCACATAGCTAGCCAAAACCAAAACGATGGAGATGATGGCCCCTGCCACTGTTGCTGTTAACATCCGCGATAACAACAAGGAGACGTAGTTAGTAGCCATTGCCGTCCAAGTATTACCAATAAAGAACACCACCATTAGGGTTAGTAACACATGGTGTCGTTTCCAACGATTAGCAACAGAAGTAATCACTGGTGTAAAGATTGCATAAATCAGAGCAAACATGGTTACTAGATATCCCAGTGACGATAGCGAACTGTGATACTCCTTTGCAATATCCGGTAGCACACCGACAATCATGTATTCGTTGCAGCCTAACATAAAGGCCACAAAGACAAATAAAACAGCTTGTAAACGATATTTCGACATGTTGCACACTCGTCTGTCGATTTTTCGACCCTGACGTCCTTTCTACTAAAATTTGCACTCATACCATTGTACGAAAATTGCTAAAGTAAATCTAGCAAAACAAACTTAAATTCTGAATCATGGTAAAATATCTTTAATATCAAGCAGGAGGTTTTCACCATGGAAATCAAAATTACTGACGCTGCTAGCAAGTGGCTGATTTCTGAATTAAATTTACAAGATGGGGATGGCGTTAAATTTTTTGCCGCTTCCGATAAAATTCCGGCTGAACACGGCCCTAAACAGGGATATGCTAAAGACAACCATCCTGACCGCCCAATTTATTCCATTCAAAAGGATGGTATTAATTATCATATCAATTTTGATGATGACTGGTTCTTCTCCAACCTCGTCACTACCATTGATTACGACGATAAAGGTGGTCTCACCTTCTCATTTGCTGGTGGACCAGATACAGTTGCGGGAGCCTCAATTAATTACGAGAAATATTTGATGTAAATTAAATTCGCCCTTGACTTTCTCATTATTTTCTAATATTATTGTCAAAAATAATATTTAACCTTTATGAGATAAGTATCCGGAGTACTGGTTGTTCAGCGAGCCGCGTTGATGGGAAGCGGTCTTCCATCCCGAAGAAAATGGTCTCGTTGTTTGAGTAGTTGGTGAATAATCAGCCAATTACGGGAACGCCCGTTACAGCGTAAGAGTATCCAATTTTGGGCACTCAATGAGGAGGTTGCTGTGAAGCAACCTTAAAGTACGGGTGGTAACACGTTACAATTACAAAAACGTCCTGGAAATTGCATTAGCAGTTTCCAGGATTTTTTATTAGGAGGAATTCATATGACAACATCACTTCAACAATACATTTTGCAACACTGGCACGATTTCGATGACCTTTTACGTTTTAAAACGATCGCTGCCCAAAATATTGGTATTCAAGAAACTAGCGATTGGATTGTTAACCAATTTAAACAGCTTGGTGCTGATCGGGTAGAAAAATGGCAGGATCAAGGTGGTAATCCAGTTATTTTTGCTAATTTCACTGGTCATAATGACAAGACAGTACTCTTTTATAATCACTATGACACTCAACCTGCAGAACCACTTGATCAGTGGGATACCAAGCCTTTTGAACCAACCGTTAAGGATGATGTTTTATACGCCCGCGGTGCTGATGATGATAAGGGAGAACTCATTTTTCGCTTAACCCTTCTTAAATATTATCGAGAACATGGTGGTTTACCGCTCAACATTAAATTTTATGTTGAAGGTGAAGAAGAAATCGGGAGCAGTCACGTTGTTAAATATACCAACGCACATAAAAGTGATCTTCAAGCGGATGCAGTAATTTGGGAAGGTGGTGCCAAAAACGCTCAAGGACAAATTGCCATTACCGGGGGTCTTCGGGGCATCTCATGCGTAGAACTCTCCGTGGCTACCGCCAATGCTGACCTTCATTCTTCTAAAGCTTCCTATGCAGAATCAGCGCCATGGCGTTTAACAAAGGCCCTTGCTTCTCTTCGTGATGACACTACTGGTCGCATCTTAATTGACGGCATTTATGATGATGTTGATGAATTATCATCCACAGAACAAGAATTGATTGCTAACCTGAATTTTGATCCTGAAAAGGTTGCAAAAGCTGAAGGCCTCACTCGTCCGCTCTTAACTAAAACACCAAAGCGTGATCTCTCTAATGAACCGGCGATTAACATCGAAGGAATTACTGCTGGTTATCAAGATGAAGGTGTTAAAACTGTTTTACCACGGTACGCATCTGCAAAACTAGATTTCCGCTTAGCCCCTAGTCAAGAACCAACCAGGATTCCTGAACTGGTTCAACAGCAATTAATTAAAAACGGATTTGAAGATATCAAAGTTAAGTATTTGGTAGGTCAACCTGGCTACCGTAGCGATGTTACTCACCCATTTGTTCAGTTAGTAAGCCAAGCCGCTAAAAAAGCTTACGGTAACGATAGAGTTGAATACGTACCAAATAGTTTTGGGGCTGGTCCCGCATATGCTTTTGGGCGCCTTCTGAAGCTTCCCGTTCTGGGTTTTGGCATCGGTAATGCCAATTCACGTGCACACGGAGCTAATGAAAATATCCGTTTAGCTGACGCTGTCCAAGCCACTAGCCTACTAGATCAGGTATTACAACAGTTTTAAAACCCACAGTCATCAAAAGTACACAGTACTACAAAAGGGGACTAACGATCGAGCGTTAGTCCCCTTTTAACATTCTCCTAGTATACTCCCAAAGTAACCTTCGCATAGTCGCTCATCCGATCACGCGTCCATCGTGGTGTAGTGATAAATTCCACATCTACGTTTTTTACTTCAGGAACTTTCATTACAGCATCCTTCACCATCTGTGCAAGCATCCCAGTTAAGGGACAGCCTAAAATTTCTAGTGTTAATTCCACTAAGCAAATGCCATCCTGATCCAGGTCAATTGTTTCTACAAAACCCATGTTCACAACATCCATTTGCAATTCGGGATCAATGACCGTTGCCAGTCTCGCAATAATATCGTTTTTGATCTCTTCAGCCGTTCTCATTGCTTTACTCCTAAGCATCTTCGCCAAAAATTTTAGCTTTAATTGCCTGTCCAGTTGGTGTCCCTGCTAAACCGCCAATCCCTGTTTCACGCAGTGACGACGGTAACTGCTTACCAACTTTATCAAGAGCCATGATACATTCATCAGCAGGAATTTTACTAACGCATCCTGCCAATGCCATGTCCGCTGATACCAATGCATTAGCAGTTCCAATCGCGTTGCGCTTAACACATGGTACTTCAACTAATCCTGCAATAGGATCGCAAACTAGCCCTAGTAGATTACTAATGGCAATTGATAATGCCTCAGCGCTTTGCTGCGGAATACCACCGGCTGCTTCTACTGCAGCTGCTGCTCCCATACCGGAAGCACTGCCAACTTCTGCTTGGCAGCCACCGGTTGCTCCTGCAATGCCAGCATGGTTAGCAATAATTAATCCAAATCCACCAGCAGTAAACAGAAACCTAATTAGTGCTTCTTCATCTAAATCAAGGCGGTTTTGCAAAGACTCAATTACTCCAGGTAAGGTTCCTGATGAACCAGCTGTTGGAGTTGCACAGATGACCCCCAGTGCAGCGTTCACCTCATTTGTTGCTACAGCTGCTTGTACTGCCCCCATCATTGCATCTCCAGATAAGGTCTGATGCTTTTTTCGATATTCGCGAATCTTAATAGCTTCGCCACCGGTCAATCCTGTTGGGGAATGTACTCCCTCTCCAGTTTCACCCTTGGTGACCGCTTGACGCATCGTATTAAGATTACGCTTCATTTTTTCCCATACTTCTTCACGAGAGACTCCCGAACTCTTCACTTCAGCATCAATAATTAATTCTGATAGTGGTTTGCCACTCTTCGTTGCAGTTTCCACTAATTCTTTAATACTATCAAACATGACTAACCCTCTACTTTAAACAGACAATGCCCTTGAATTTTTCTTTCAATTCAGCAATTTGTTTTGGCTTTAAATACTTTAACATGTCAAATTCGTATAGTTCACCATCATGTACCAACTTAGTTTGCTGTTTCTTGAGCTTAGCACTCTCATCAAGCATTTTAGCTAAGCCCTTAATTAACGGTTTATTTTTATCGCGATCCAAGTAAAGCACAATTGGTAGCGGTCCGCTCGGATGTAGTTCTACTCCCTGAACTTTAATAGAACGAATTTCAATGGCACCGCCACCTACCGAGCAACCACCCACTTGAGTATTATGCTGATCGCCATCAGATAAATCCAAAATGGCAGTATTCGGGTGGTTAATTGGGCTGGGGCCTTCCTCTTCGACAAAGCGAATATCAATTCCGGCTTTTTTGGCCAACTCAGGTGCCATTGGAACACGGGCATCATCAGGCGGAAATCCCATAATCCCAGCTGCAATTGCAAAGTCGGTCCCATGACCACGATGGGTTTTGGCAAATGATTCGTAATAATGAACCGTTACTTTTTTTGGAACTTCTTGAAAAATTGAACGTGCTGCTTTGCCGATTGCAACGGCTCCAGCAGTGTGTGAGCTTGATGGTCCAACCATTACTGGGCCAATAATGTCGAAAACACTTCTGTAGTTGCCGCTCATAATTTATAATGCTCCTTTATTTTTTTCATACTATTAGTATAAAGCGTTTTCGTTTAAAAACAGCTTTAATTATCAAAATCTGACGAAGATCGGACGTCTTTCAAAAATGTGAATAATGTTGGTGTCGACAAATCCGCAACATAATGGTACCCAATCGCAAATTGTTTGACTTGGTCTAACGTAGCCGCTTGCTGAGCAGCTAAGTATCGTACCATATTCCCCCGTGCCATTTTTGCCAGCGTAGCCTTTTGTTTGGGCTTACCATCAATCATTTCAACAAAACGACAGGTTATAAACTGACGCTGGCCGTTAACGTACGGTTGAATTGCTTTACTATATTCTTGTGAAGCCAGATTTAAAACAATGTCATTATTGTGGTACAAGTCATCGGCCAACTGCGACCCCCAGAATTGATATAGATTTTTAGTACCAGCAACTTTTGCCCGATCTCCCATTCCTAAGCGGTACTGTACAATACCGTCAAACGGGCGAAGCATTCCATAAAATCCAGACATGATTTTTAAATGATCCTGTACGTACGCTAGTTCATCATCGGTAAAGACATCTGGTGCCATATATTGGTACTGCAGACCTGTAAAGGCGATGATTGCGGGTGTTAAATTTTGCTTCAGTTGCATTTGGTGAACCCATTCATAGTTTGGACGAGCTATTTTTTCACTACAATTCCACCACAACTGATGAATTTCTGAATATGACAAGCTTCGTAAATAATCCAATATCTGCTGGGTCTTATCCAGATACATTGGCAATTGACTGGCTGGCAATGAATCTGTGTCCGTTTTCATTCGACGCGCTGGTGATATAATAATTTGCATCTTGGTTCCTTTCCGAACTTTCATAAAGAATATATGAATTATAGTTTGTGAATAACTTAATTATATAGAAATGCTATTGCATAATATTTGGAAATAAGATATATTAACGGGTGTTGGGGTAGGACCTCCTGGGTTACTGTCCACCGGAACGGAATGTGAACGGTGGAAGAAGGCAAACGCCACCTTGGTTGTCCGCATTCACCACTCGACAATTTGTCAATGTGTTCCCTAACAAATCAAAATTCAGGGAGGATTATTGACCATGTCAATTTTATCATTTTCTGGTCCACGATGGACAACTCGTCATTTAACACTTGCCGCTATGCTAACCGCCCTTGAGGTGATTTTAGGAAAAATGTCAGTAGGTAATCCTACGGTCCTAAAAGTTAGTCTTGGTTTTATCGCTACCGCGTTAGTCGGTTATTGCTTAGGCCCTTGGCTAGGCGGAATGGTAATGATTGTGAACGATCTGATTAGTAACACGATCCTCAATACCGGTGGCGGAATGTTCTTTCCAGGATACACATTCTCTGCATTTATCACTGGAGTAATTGCTGGTTTGTTCTTATACAACCAACGTGTCACTTGGCAACGAATTTTCATTTACGAACTGTGCCAAATCGCTGTAACTAATGTCTTTTTCAACACATTGTGGATCTATGTCATGAGTTTAAGCAGCCACTCCACTGGTCAAAGCTTCATGGCCCTGTTAGCAATCCGGCTACCAAAAGAAATTATTTCTTGGCCAATTGAAAGCTTAATTGTCCTTGCTTTACTCAAGGCTTTCAGTAAAATTAATTTACCAATTCAAAGATAATTATTAGTGATTCAAAGAAAGAGCAGCCAAACGTATCAATCGTTTGGCTGCTTTTTTTAATTAGTTTGATGTTGAAATTCCTTCCGATTAGTGTGGAAAAACTGGGCAATTACTAAGGCAAAGCATAAAATAGCAAAACACGTAATAAACCCAACTTGGATCCCGACTGCAGACGTCCCAACGTGGTAATGGTTGTCAGTTAAGTTGACCATGGCAACCACAAACGCCATTCCAAAACTGGCTGCTACCTGACGAGTCGTATTAAACATCGCTACCCCATCAGGTAACTGGTTCTTTGGCAAAATTGCTAAAGCCTCGGTTTGCAATGGAATCAGTAACATCACAATTCCAAATTGACGGACCCACTGCCAGAAGGCGGCAAATATGGCACCACTATGAACACCAATAAAGGCCTGCATCGCTGTTCCAATTAAGTCCACAATTAAACCATACGTGACCATCCAACGGATTGGATACTTATCAAAAAGGCGTCCACTAATTGGCGATAACAAACCTGTAGAAAGTGCCCCTGGCAAGATTACTAAACCAGAAACAAAGGCACTCTGGTGCATTACATTTTGAACTAACAAAGGCAGTAAAATCGTGTTCCCATACATCGTCGAAACTAGTAAGCAATTTACCATAATGGCTAACGTAAATTGGGTGTGGCGAAAGATTCGCAGGTTAACATATGGGTGCTTGCTGTGCCATTGCGTACCAACAAATATAATAAGAAAGAGCAACCCAATAAACAATGCACCAGCAACTCCAAAGCTAAGAAATGGCAAACTACCAAAGTTTGAGAAACCATTTAATAAGAACCAGAGTGAAATACTACAAGTGATTAAACCAGTGACGTTAAATTGAGGGTTTTCCTTAGTAGCCAAGTGGGGCATTTCAATCCAGGAGAGGATTAATGTGATCGCAATAAACGGCAACACGAGGATGAATAGGTACCGCCAACTAAAGAAGTCCAAGATTAGCCCAGCTACTGATGGCCCAATAATTGGTGAAAAGTTAAAGGCGAGCCCAACAATTCCCATTACCTCTCCTTGGTGACCATCAGCCGCATACTTCATTGCCATAACATTCACTAATGGCATCATAATTCCAGAGCCGATCGCCTGAATCATTCTTCCTAACACGATCACCTGAAATGTTGGCGCAATAGCACCGATAATGGTTCCGATACCAAAAATCGCGGTGAAGATGATGAATAAGTTACGGTAACAATACTTTTTTATTAGATATGCACTAACTGGAATCATTAAGGCATTCACCAGCATATAACCGTTGCTTACCCATTGAACCCTTGCCGATGATAAATTAAAGTCCTTCATTAAAGTAGGCAGCGCAATATTCATCATCGTGGAACACATAATCCCAAAAAAGGTTCCCAGAATCATGATTGATAAAATAAACTTTCGTTTTCGACTCAAAATTTTTCTCCCTAATAAAATAATGCATTTTTCAGAATACACGTAAATTAGTGAAAAGGCAATTATCGGTTCGCTATCCTGGTGAATTATTTGGACCATATTAAAACGACCCCAGAATTACTTTGAACTCTGGGGGTCGCTTCGTTAAACTCATTTTTAATCGCTAACTTTGATGTATGACTTAATAACCTTACGATCAGCCATTTCTTGGTAGGCATCGTTGATTTGATCTAAGGTAAAGGTCTTAGTAAAGACTTTTCCTGGATTGATCTTACCATCTAAAACAGCCTTCAATAATACTTGTTTGTCATAAGTAGTAACTGAAGCTGGGCCACCGGCAATGGCAGTGTTGGTGTAGAACGGCGTAGTCATATCCATTGCTGGAGTATGTGGCAAACCAACCCGACCAACAGTTGCACCCGGACGTGCAACCTTCATTGCAGTATCAGTGGATTGTTCAGTCCCAACACATTCAAGAACAGCGTCAGCACCGTTTCCATGAGTCAGGTCCCTAATAGCCTTTACTGCATCGTCACCACGTGCAGCAACGTTGTCAGTAGCACCAAATTCAACTGCTAATTGATGACGATCTTCGTGACGACTAGTTGAAATGATTTGACTAGCACCACGGAGCTTGGCAGCAATAATTGCAGATAAACCTACGGCACCGTCACCCATAACAACAACGGTGTCGCCAGGCTTTACGTTTGCCACCCGTGCAGCATGATAACCAGTTGCCATGACGTCAGCAAGTGTCAATAAGGACTTCAGCATGCCTTCGCTGTAATCACTTGGCTTACCAGGCACCTTTACTAATGCCCATTGACCATGTTGGAAGCGAATGTATTCGGCTTGGGTTCCGGAAGAGAAGTTGTCAGTGTGATCTTGACAAACACCATCAAAACCGGCTAAACAAGCAGCACAGTGGCCACAACCATGGGTAAATGGTGCAATTACGAAATCACCAGGCTTAACAGTGGTAATGTCGTCACCAACTTCTTCCACAATTCCAAGCGCTTCATGGCCCGAGTTTTCAGAGTTTGGTTCAACTTTATTAATTCCACGGAAGTTCCATAAGTCAGAACCACACACACAAGCTCGAACCACTTTTAAAATCACGTCGTCTGGTTTTTGAATTGTTGGCTTATCGCTTTCAACAATCTTCATTTCGCCTGCTTTAGCTAAAATTGCGTTTTTCATAAATCGTTCTTCCTTTCTTTATTTTTCCCACAAGAAGTCTACCAATAGCCGATCAACCTGCTTATTTTCATGCAACTTACTGTGTTGAGCCATCTTACCATTAATTTGTTTTTCTTGGTATGACTTTGCACGACCAGCAACTAAATATTTATAAGCTTTCGCTGCATTCACTGGAACCTGACTATCGGAATGACTGCCGTCTTGCAAATCACCATAAATGTTCAGTACCCGCGCACTAGTTGGGTAAACGTTCCGTAAGTTCAGCAATCCTTTGTATTCGGGAAGCATCTTACTTGGTTCACCAGTTTGCTTATTTACAGTAATACCTTTAACACCCGGTTCCATCGTTAAACCATTAAAGTGACCGGCAATTGCCACTTGGTGTTTCAACGTTGGCATCTTAGGATCATTGGCATTATTCATAATGTAATAAGCAATCTGCAAGTTCCCCATGGAGTGACCCACAAGATTCATAGATTTAAAGTGGTACTTACTTTGCATCGAGTCAACCACATCTTTGACATAGTCACTGCTCTTGCTATAAGCACCCGCAACATCACTTTCGCGCCCACTAACACTCTTGTTGTCAGCGAGGTTGACTTCAATGATGGGATTCTTAGCACCATTTTTAATTGTTCCGTGCCACGTTACCTTGCCGGACTTAGCCACATTCACCCAGACAATGGTATTTGTAACACCTTGTTCTTTAGCATAATTAGCCATCTGCCGTTCAGCACGGTAACTACTACCCCAACCATGAACAAATATCGTTGGCGTTGTTGAGTCAACGTACTTTTTGGCTGCTTGCGCCCGATGGATCGATCTCCATCCAAAGCCACCAATTACCAACACTAAGATGACAATTAATGTCCACCAACCAAAATGCTTTTTCATTGGCAACACTCCCCCTCGTATTCTCTTCTCATCGCTTTTCTTAATTATACTAATCCGGGAAATTGATGTTAAATACTAATTTTTTATGGTTAATCATAGAAAAAATGAATATATGAATATAAAAACAGCAAGCCAGTAGTCTCCTTTTGACTTTTAGCTTGCCGCATAATTTATTGCTTATTTTTTGCTTGGTAATGGTAGTTAACCATTGAAATTACCAGTGTCATGATCGTTAGAACTACCGTCATAATGAAGTCTAAACTTCCACCAACGTATGTTCTAGCAGCCATGGAACCAGTTCCATGATTTTGAAAAATCGCCATTAATGAAGCGAGAAAAACTACTCCAGTAGCACCAGCAAATTGCTGAATCATATTAAATACTGAGCTAACATCCGCAGCGTTTTCAGCTGGTACGTTAACCGTGGCATTAGAAATTGTATTGGAAAACGCAAAGTTAAAACCGCTCCGCAAAATGATAAATAATCCCATCATGAGCCCTGGTGTCAGGTGTTTTTGCAAAATCCAGAATGATAAACCACCAATAACAAATAGCGTGTTTCCAAGCATTACTGGAAAACGGAAACCATAGCGGTCCGCCAAGTGACCAGCGAACGGTGAAATAATTGCCCCACAGATCGCACCAGGTAACAAAATCAGTCCTGAAATAAATGCTGAGGCATGTAATGTGTATTGCGCGTACACAGGAATAACCAATGAGATTCCAATATTAACAAATTGTTGGTTAAAGTAATTCCAACCATTTAAGGCTACAGGTAAGTGGTGGAAAATGCTTAGATCCACTAATTCTGTTGATCCACTAACATTTACTTTCACAAAGCATGCAAAGAGAATTAGTGAAACGATCAGGCAACTCCAAAAACGTAATCCAAAACCGTTCTTACCGATTACTGATAGCGAATAAATCCAAATAGTCATTGAAAGTGCCAATAGCACAAAGCTAGCAGTACTGAATGGCTTCGATTCAGTAAGTGGAATATTAGTGATGAGCCACTGACCTAAGAATAGCGAAATCAGTGCCAGCGACAAGATCAGCCAAAAGATCATCCGCCATGACATGTTGGTAGCGACAATCCCGCCATAAGTGGGACCCAGTGCTGGCGCAAAAGAAATAATCATGGCAGCTACCCCAGTCATTGATCCTAATTTATGGCGAGGAATTTGAGTGAAGATTAATTGGAACATCATTGGCGTTGAAAGTCCTGTCGCCGCTGCTTGAATAAACCGTCCAAACAATAACACGGGAAAATTCATGGATGTTGCACAGATGATGTCACCAATAATAAAGGCAGCTACCGCCACAAACTGAAGACGTTTAATCGGTACTCGCTTTAACAAGAAAGACGTCGTTCCCATTATGATAGTAACCATCAGCAAGTATCCAGCCGTAATCCATTGAGTAGTATCTAACGAAATGTGAAAAATTCGTGATAGTTCTGGGTAAGTAACGTTAGTTGCAGTCTCCGTTAGTATTCCAATAAAACTTAAGAGTGCAACTGAAAAAATCCCCCCATATGTTTTACCACTGACTCGTTGTGTTGTTGTCAAAAAAATCCCTCCAGCAAATAAAAAGCCATAGCAGTGGTTAGCTCTGCTATAGCTCTTCGAATTCAATTCTACTACCATTACTTTAACGTATTTACCAGAAAAAAGTAAAGGCTAAATTGGTTTAATCATCCTCATTTAAATGTAGTTTCCCGCTAGAATAAAGAACTGCCTTTCCAGCTAACTTAGTGCGTTCTCCCTCATAAGTACAATATAGAACCCCACTACGTTGTGATGCTTGATATGCAACTATTTGGTTTTTCGCTAGTCGTTTTGCCCAATAAGGGATGATGTGGCAGTGACCGCTCCCACATACAGGATCTTCTGGAACCTTTAATTTTGGAGCAAATGAACGTGAAACGCAGTCGTATTGCTTGCCAGGAGCCGTGACATTTTGCAATAGTCCGGGAAGTTGGGCTAAACGTTTTTGATCAGGCTTCATCGCCACTACTTTTTCCGGATCATCGAAGACACACAGTAAATCACGTCCCAGATAAGCTTCTAGTGGACGCTCACCAAATGCCGCAGCCATTTCATCAGTGACCGCAATCTTTTGCAACTCGTATGATGGGAAACTCATCTCATAAAGGTCACCAACTTTAGTAACTGTTAATTGGCCACTTTTGGTTGTGGTAAAGGTAATTGTATCCATATTTTGGGGAGCAGCCGTTTGAAATATAATGAAGGCTGTTGCTAGAGTGGCATGACCGCAAAGGTCGATCTCTCCACCAGGAGTAAACCATCGTAAGTCATACTGGCTAGCGGTCCGACGAATTGCAAAGGCAGTTTCAGAGAAACGATTTTCCATTGCAATTTTCATCATCAATTCTTCCCGAGGCCAATGATCAACAAAGCAGACCGCTGCTGGATTTCCATGAAACAGCTGGTCAGTAAAAGCATCTGCTACATACATTTTCATCCTTATCATCTCCTTTTTATTGAGTTTAATTATAGTGGCACATGTTTTATTAGTTAAACAAATAATTATGATAGTAAAATTAGTTTTTCTAATACTAAAGGATTAAAAATTACGGCAGTTGGTTTTGCTGGCTAATAATCTCGTCCACAAATTTCTGACAAACGAGCGGTAACTCTCGACGGCTCTTGAAAGCTACCCCGATTTCTCTCATAATACGTGGTTTCAGTGGTCGACGAACAAAATGAAATGGCATCCGTAGTAAAACTAAGTTGGCTAAGATGCTGATTCCTAAGCCTTTTTCGACCATATTCATAATTGTGTAATCATCATGAATTCGGTATTCCACTTTTGGTTTAACTCCTGCTCGGTCAAACGCCGCTAGCGGTTCGCTATAAGTTCCCTCTTCCAATAAAATCAATGGTTGATCAGCCAATGCGGATAATGGTAATGGTTTTCCTGGTTGTTTTGCTAACGGATGGTTCTCTGGAATAATCGCCTGCATTTCACCCTTTTTTAAAGGCACTACTGTTAATCCATTACTCTGCCGCGGCGTAGTAAATCCGATATCCACTACACCCTCTTCAATCCACTGCAGGATTGAATCGTAATCTCCTTGGTACATCACGAATTCAACATCTGGATAGCGTTGTTTAAAGTTCCTAATTAATTGAGGCAACCAGTGGCTGGTGATGCTAGAAATAGCACCAATCCGGATCTTGCCGTCCTTTAAGCCCTTAACTTCTACAACCTTCTGTTCTAGCATTTCATAGTCATTCAGCATTCTTTCAATACTCGGCCAAATCCGTTGTCCTTCGGCGGTAAGCCGAATTCCGTTTCGCGAACGAATCAGCATTTTGATTCCTAACTCATCCTCCAATGAAGCCACTAACTGGCTAACTGAAGATTGGGTATAGCCAAGCTCTGCTGCAGCTTTGGTAAAACTGCCCCGTTCCAGCACCTTTTGCAATACTAAGTATTTGTTCATCTCGTCCACCTCCCAGTAATTATTATTCTATCATTGAAGTTCTAATGCTATTCAATAATTGTTTGACAGCTAACAAATTCTTAACTATAATCTAGTCCGGTAATCACCTTTAAGGAGCTGATAAATTTGAGTATTCCCGATATTGGTAAATTAGTTAAACAGACGGATATTACTTTAAATCGGCAAATGAACCAATTTGCGAAAAAGTATGATCTTACAGGTGTTCAGATGTCAATGATTGATTACCTGAGTCGCTGTCCAGAGCACCGTGCTCCACAAAAAGCTCTAGAAAATGAATTCAATATCCAGCGTTCAACCACCACCATCATTCTCCAACGAATGGAAAAACGTCGACTGATTGTTCGACAAACTAATTCTCAAGACCGTCGAATAAGAGATGTTCAACTGACCGAGCAGGCGGTCGCACTCATTCCGGTTGTTAATGATTATATTAACTATCATCAAAATCAACTTCGTCAACAATTTACGTCTGCAGAATTAGAAACTGTGGTAAAAGTATTGGAAGCATTAAGGAGGATCGACCATGAATAGTCAGCCTGAAACAATTTCACACAAAACCATTGCTGCCATTGTAGCCACCGGTTTAATGTCATTTTGTGGCGTTATTGTAGAAACCTCCATGAACATTGCTTTCCCAAAGTTAATGCACCAATTCGGTGTTACAACTAACATTGTCCAATGGATGACCTCAATTTACCTGTTAATTGTCGCAATCATTGTCCCACTATCAGCCATCCTAAAAGCAAAATTTAAAACCAAAACTCTTTTTATCACGGCAATCTCCTTATTCATTTGTGGGGTCATTATTGACAGCATTGCACCCAGCTTCTGGGTTCTTTTGCTTGGGCGAGCCATTCAAGGGATCGGTACTGGTATTTCATTACCGTTAATGTTTAACATCATTATGGAACAGATTCCCAAATCAAAATTGGGGATGATGATGGGCTTTGGAAATCTTATTACTGGGATTGCGCCAGCAATGGTCCAACTCTCGGTGGAATTATCACCACTAGTCTCGGTTGGCGCTGGATCTTCATCATCCTACTTCCTTTCCTCCTTATTTCATTATTTCTAGGAATTTGGGGAATTCAGCAAAAATCTCCATTACGTCAGGTTTCGTTGGACTTCATTAGTTGCGTACTCATTGACATTACATTCAGCGGAATGGTATACGGGTTCAGTAATCTGTCTGCCGTTTCGTTTATAAATTGGCAAGTTGGCGGTGCTATCCTCATGGGACTAATTGCCATGGTGCTACTAATTATCCGCTCACTGCATTTGGAAACACCGATCTTAGATTTCCGATTATTTACAAATCACCGTTTTGCAGGACACGTTTTAATATTCTTTTTGACTCAAATGTGTTCACTCGGTTTTGCTTTTCTACTACCAAATTATATTCAACTGGTTAACGGTAATACTGCTTTAACTGCTGGTCTCGTTGTCATGCCGGCTGGTATTGGCGGAGCAATCTTTGCACCTATTGGTGGGAGACTCTTGGATAAGTTTGGTCCTCGTAAACCCGTGATGACCGGTGCCGGATTAATGGCTTTGTCAATCATTATCTTCACAACCATTGCCCTCCAGATGAGCAACCAGAGTATTATGTTTGTTTATATTTTCTACATGGTTGGAATGGGATGCATGATGGGAACAATCATGACAAGTGCATTGGCCTCACTTCCACATCATCAACAAACTCAGGGAAATGCCTTTTTAAATACTCTCCAGCAATTTGCTGGTTCATTAGGGACATCCCTCACTGCGATGATTGTTGCTCTTAGTCAACGTGGCGGATCAGGTGCTAATGCCACCGCTATTGGTACGCAACATGCGTTCATCATGCTCTTCATTTTCGTTGTCATGATCTTGATTACGATTTGGCGAGCGGTTCCTAAATCTTTGAAGCAAAAATAAAGAAGCTGCATTAAATATCGACATCCTCAATCGGTATTTAATGCAGCTTCTTTTATAATCTATAATTTAGTCTTCTTTCTTAGCGTCATTTAATGACTTCATAATGGAAGGATTCTTAGAATGACAATCCTTCAACATTTGTAAGTCTTCAGCACTAAGTTCTACAACATACTTACTCATAATAATCCCTCACTTATCGTTAATGTTACTTAATAATATACCACATTCTCAAATGGGCGATTAACTCTTCTGAAAAGATCTTAAATCTTCTAAATAACAAATAATAAATTAAGGAACTTTAGGCCGTGACCAATGGTTTAAAAGAAACCGTAGCAACTAATCCTAATCCTTTAGCATAGCGATTCAAGGTACTTAAACTAGGAATTGATGTCATATTTTCAATTTTAGCTAGTTGTGGTTGCTTCATACCAATGCGTTTAGCTAATTCCACCTGAGAAATACCTTTTTTTATCCGCATAGCATGTAAATAAGCAAGGCTTTCAATTGCTGTCATTTCATCTGGATTAATTGAGTTGAGATTATGTTTCATGTCATTCCAAGTTGTCATGATTATTTCTCCTTTCGTTCCAACCATCATAAAAATATTTGATGCATAATTTTTCCTACATTATAGTCTATATACCATATTTAAATGGACTTTTATACTAACTTTCGTTTGTATGCTAACACTAAACTATTAACGGTGTGTCACAATACCTTAACTATATACAATAAATCCCTCGAGGGTTGAAATAACAGCCATCGAGGGATTTTTAAAATTACTAGAAATTATTCTAACCTTTTCGGTTCATTAAACTTTATGCTGCTGGAGCAAACAAATCATTTACGGAGTTCACAATTTGATCTTCCGTCATATTGTCTTGAACAATGTGATTCTTGATCCGTAAGTCAAATTGTTCATCCTTTGGCTCGGCGTTAATCTTTGTTAGATCAACTTGCTTGTCATCATTATCCGTAACATCAAAATCATACTTCTTCATGTTTTGAATTGTTTCATTTTGAATTTCCATAATGATTGACCTCTTTTCACCTTCTGTTATAGTCCTTTTTTTCAAAATGTTAATACCTTTTGACTAATTTTGACCAAAAAGTTATTACAAGGTTTTGCGAAGGCTTTAAGAAGTTGTTGATTGCAAAATAAAAGCGCCTTTTCAGTTGGCGCTCCTATTCATGATTAGTGATTCAATTGAATTTGTAATGTTCCATTCTTTACCATGTCGCCAAGGCACTTCATGGCAGCTTGGTAAGCAGCATCCGCAATCTTATTGTTGGCTTCTTCAAGCTTTGCTTGCAGTTCGCTACCATCAAGTGATTCAGCAACTGGGTCAGTTTCTAGTAAGATATGACGACCTTGGGCCACTGTGCTCCGTTGCATTTCTTCAATTGTCATATTGTAACGACGGTGGTGATCATCACCGATGGTTGCAATCACGTGTGACATCCAGTACATCTTGGTAATATCAAATTTTTCAGCGGTATCACGGTAAGTAGCTGGAGTATCGTTAACGTTGGCATAGAATGGTGCAATCGCATTGTATGGGTTTGGTCCAAAGGCAATCCAGCAGATCCCGGCAATCTTTTCAGGAACGTCATTCCGAATTTGTAGAACGTGGATTTCTTGGTTACGTTGAATCCCTACTGGACGGAATTGGTGCCGTTCTGCATCCGTGCTGTCTTCATTGTAAATATCATATGGTGTCCGTTGATAGTGAGAACTCAAAGCATACTTGAAGTCTTCAAGTGTTAGCTTGTGTTCAGGCTTCCGTGCAAATGGTAAGTCAATATTATCAACTGGTTCTTCATCAGATGGGTTAAACAGTTTTTGAATGTACCATTCCCGTGGAACGTTGTATTCATAATCGGAATCCATATGGCTACCAAAAATGTGCCGGAGATTGTATGTATCTCCACCATCCACGTTCATGTGATGATCATTAATCATTTGTTCCAAATCATCTGATGCCATTGTGTCATCAGTATTAAATTCAAAATCAGTAATGGTAAACCAGTTTGGAGCAACAACATAGCAATCATCGGGAACCCGCTTAGCAGCCCAGTGGTGACCCCCAATGGTTTCCATGTACCAAATTTCGTCCTTGTCGGAGAAAATTACCCCGTTAGATTCATAGGTTCCATACTTAGCTAAATAGTTACCAAGTAATTGAACCCCTTCACGAGCAGAATGGATATATGGAAGTACAATGGTGACAAAATCTTCTTCACCAATTCCCTTTTTAACCAGGGGATCTACTCCTAAAACTCGTGAGTTTGTAGTACTAGTTTCGGTTGCTGACATGGTAACGTTAGCAGAGTTAATTCCACCTTCGGCCCATTCACCCATTGTTTTAATTTTAGTATCATTTTCTGGTAAGGCAGTGTATTGCATTGGATTATCAGGAAGGTCTACTTTGCACTTCGTGGTAATGGATTGATATTCTTTCGGTTGATCTGCTGGTTTCACAACCACAAATCGCTTCGGGTTTAGTGCGTGTCCATAGTCTTCATTTCTCGCAATCATCGTTGAGCCATCGACTGTCGCCTTTTTACCCGCTAATAAAGTTGTACATGGCATAAATACGACCTCCTTATGTAGTGTTCTGTATATGTTAATTATATGACATTGCGTACGCTTTCACAATTTATTGCAGTGATTATTAGACAACGACTATAATAAAAGTAACATTTACTACTGAAAGGAAGGTTCCTCATGGTACAAGTCCAAGAAGGGTTAATGCCGTTTCATGGTTACCAAACTTATTATCGAATTGTCGGGCAAAAAAGTAATAAAGCACCGCTCTTGATGTTGCATGGCGGTCCAGGATCAACTCATAACTACTTTGAAATTTTTGATGACTTTGCCAAACGCACTGATCGACAATTAGTCATGTACGATCAAATTGGTTGCGGTCAATCATCAATCCCAGATGACCCCAGTGTTTATAATGCCCATACCTGGGTTGAGGAACTGAAAGCATTGCGCGATTATCTTCATTTAGACCGGGTCCATTTATTGGGACAATCATGGGGTGGCATGCTGGAAATTATTTACCTTTGTGATGAAATGCCTGCTGGAATTAAAAGCGCTACTTTTGCCAGTACACTCTCTTCTGCGAAACTTTGGAGCAAAGAGAACCATCGATTAATTAAACAATTACCTCAAGACGAACAAACGGCGATTGAAAATGCTGAACACCAAAATGATTTTTCTGGAGATGATTACCTGCGAGCAAATGACCATTTCATGGCATTACATAGCCATGTTCCTTATTCAAAAAGCGCACCAGAATGTCTAACGCGTCCTAAACGTGTCGGAACACTTGCCTATAACACTGCCTGGGGTCCAAACGAGTACACTCCGCAAGGTAACCTGGGCAATTATGAATATACTGATAAACTGCACCATATGTACGTTCCGACATTAATTACTAGTGGTACCAACGACCTTTGTACGCCGTTGGTTGCTAAAACAATGTATGACGCACTACCTAATGCCAAGTGGGAACTTTTTGCTGGTGCTCGTCACATGTCATTTGTTGAACAACCAGAAAATTACCAAAATGTTTTAGCAAATTGGCTCGCAGCCAATGACTAAATAAAACCGGTGATTAAGTCCAAATGGGCTGTTCACCGGTTTTTGTGTGTTCTCGTTATTTTAAAGTTCCCCTTCTAAGCGGTATAAGTCAGTTAAAAAATGGGAAACCGTCTGTAATTCATCTTGTGAATACTTGGCAGTTAATTGGTTAACGAGTGTCGACTGGATCGTTTTGTGTAATTGATCATGCAGTAATGCTAACGCTCGGCCGCTTTCTGTCAATGAATAGTAAATTTTCTTTTTGTCATCCGGATGCTGATTAGTACGCACCAAGTCATACTGAATTAGCTTTTTCGCAGCGCGCGTTACTCCGCCTCGGGTGACGTTCAACTTTTTAGCAATTTGAATTCCAGTTTGTTCATCATCTTCAATTGCTGAAAGAATATGGAATGCAATAATTGATAACTTAGGAACTACCTCTTTTAATTTGGGGTCCGTCACGTGTTTTTCCATCCATTGTTGTTCCTGCGAACCATGTACGTTACCATGTTGTGCCCTAATCTTACTAATGGTCTGACTAATTGTATTAATTACCTGCTCGTCCATCTTTTAAGCCTCGCTGTTTCTTAATAGCTCCATTATATCAGAAGCTTTGTGCCATCGATCTAGCTTGTACCAGAGCCTGATTTAAAATGTTCTGGCGTTGATCACGATGAGCATCTGCTCCTTCAATAAATAGCTTTTCAATATCGGTAACACCATAGAACTTCAACATACTAGTTAAATAAGTATCACCTAAATCCATCAGAGCTGAACTTTGTTTACTTTTAATTCCTAACGCCTTTTTGATTAGGAAAGAAATGGTGCTCCATTTGCCTCCCTTATGGTATTCACTACCTGAAGCCTGAATGTGTAAGGACTTCTTGCCGGTCAATAATCCTACCGGACCATCAGAAGTATATTTGAAAGTTTTGTGTGCCACTGCAGTAAGATCTAGATATTGTTTCATTTCGGCAGGTAAGAAGTGATTGTACATTGGATTAATAAATACATATTTATCCGCTGTAATGAATTCTTCTAACCATTCAGCATGGCGCTTTAGGAGATCCTGTTCTTCCGTTGTCATTGGTTCTTCAAATTTTTGCTTACGCCAGGCTTCCATGGTGACATCGTTCAGTGGTGGTACTCCATCTTTATCATAGAGGTCACGAATTATTACTTGGTCATTAGGATGAGCAGTCTGATAAGCTTTGATAAACTCCTGACCAACAGTTAAAGAGAGGCTGTTACTTGTGTGAGGGTGGGCTTGAATTACTAATAAAGTTGTCATATTCATCATCCTTTTGATTTTGTTGCTTATCAACATTATAGTCATTTTTTGTTGACAGTCAACAAAAAATGAAATTTAAATTAATGACTAAAACCTAATTATAAAAATGGAGTCTAACGTTCGACACACCAAACGCTAGGCTCCATTAATTTCAAATGATCTTACTTGCCCCAAAGGAACTGGTTAATTCTATTTGCAACCTTCGCATTTTCATGCAAATTACTGTGAGTATACTGACTACCTTCGTATAAAACATAACGATAACTTTGTGGCCGATCACCCAGCATTGCTTTTACACTTCTAGATGCTGAATTAGGTACTCGCCCATCAGTTCCCTGACCTGAATTACCAGCAATGTTGAGCACTTTTGCATGAGGATAATTATCCTTCAATTGTCCCATCAAATCTTTCATACTTGAGGACATCCGATTATCATTTCCCCATCCACCAAGACCGCCACCAGCTAAGACAACTTGCTTTTTAAGCTTAGGTGCGTTGGATTGAGATCCATACTTGGAAAGGTATGCAAAGACATCCATGTTCCCCATAGAGTGAGCAACGAAGTTATAGCTATTAATACCGTCTCGTTTTTGTAAAGCGAGAACTACATTGTTGATGTATCGAGCCCCTTCATTCATATCAACCTGCTTATTATTGGCTAAATTCACTTCCACAATTGGGTTCCGTTTATTTTTAATTGATGGTCCGCTAAGCTTAACTGAGCCATTTTTATCAACCCGGGCTAATACAACGGTCGATGTCACACCAGCTTTGCGAGCGTGGTTGACCATGTATTTTTCAGCATTATAACTGCTCCCGTAGCCATGGACAAAAATGGTTGGTGTCTTGGAATTAACCCATTGGTTTTGGTTACGCTTGGTAAAGCCAAAGCTTACCGTAATCATCAAAGCGAATAACAATAATCCGCCAATCATTCGTAATTTTTTCAAGTCTATTTCCCCTTTGATAATTTTTAAATATTTTAGCTTTAACGTTGGTGTTATGCAATATAAAAACTGCCCAAATTTATCTTTCGCAACAAAATCCCATCAATAGACTCAATCTACCGATGGGATTATAAATATTATTTTGTTTCAATATTGGAGGAGGCATTAATTATTAACTGCCTCTTGGAGGGCTTCGCCGAGTTGCTTCATCCCGGCTTTGATTTGGTCTTCTTTGGCATTGGAGTAGTTCAATCGGAAAGCGCCTGGTTGCGGTTTACCAGCATAGAACGGATCGCCTGGCACAAAGGCCACGTTGTGTTCTAAACATTTCTTAAAGAGCTCAACGGTATCATCTACGCCAGGTACTTCGACCCACAGGAACATTCCACCTTCTGGGTCAGTATACTTAACACCTTCTGGGAAGTATTTTTGCAATCCTTCAGTCATTAATGCCTTACGTTTTCCGTAAAGATCACTGATTTGTTTTACATGCGCATCAAGGTCATTATGGTTCAGAAATTCTACCACAGCATATTGGGCTAAGTTATCAGAGTGCAGGTCTGCTGACTGCTTCAGCACAGTTAACTTACTAACAACGTCTTCATCCGCAACGACCCATCCTAAACGGAACCCGGGAGCAAGGGTCTTGGAGAAAGTACCCATGTAGAAGACGTGACCAGTTTTATCAAACGACTTAACTGCTGGCACGTGCTGTCCCTTAAAGCGAATTTCACCATAAGGGTTGTCTTCTAAGACATAAACATCATATTTTGCAGCTAGTTCAGCCATCTTTTCCCGCCGTTCCAGTGCCATGGTTCGTCCAGTTGGATTTTGGAAGTTTGGTACTGTATAAACCAGTTTTGCTTCGGGGTGAGCCTTCAATGCTTCTTCCAGGGCATCCATCTTCATCCCCTGTTCATCCATTTCCACCCCTACAAAGTTGGCACCATAGGATTTAAAGACATCCAGGGCACAAAGATAAGTTGGCTGTTCCACCAGTACAGTATCTCCAGGATTTACAAAGGCTTTCCCTACCAAATCAAGTGCTTGTTCTGAACCAGTGGTCATCAGAACGTTTTCCAGTTGACCAGTCACGTTTTCTTTCTCTTTAACATGTTGGAGAACCCACTCACGAAGAGCAGTTACCCCTTTTGCAGCCCCATACTGCATCGCTTCTTGACCATGTTCATCGAAAACGCGATCAACAGCTTCTTTCATCTCTTTGACAGGGAAAAGCTCAGGAGCGGGCAATCCACCAGCAAAGGAAATAATCTTTGGATCCGCCGCTGCCTTTAAGATTGCACCTACCGCATCCGTTCCGTCCGCTGGTACTCGTTTAGAAAAATTAAACTTTGTCATTGTCGTCACTCCTCTTAGTAAATTTCGTTTAGAATTAATGTTTCTGTCTATTCTGCTTGAGCGAGATTGTTTGCACGCTCTTCTTCCTTCTTCAACCGTTCCTTGATGTAAGTTGCAGAAGTTTCTAGTTTTGCTTCTTCTTCTGGCGTCAAGTCCAGATGTAGTTGTTCCACTACCCCATCACGTCCAACGACAGCTGGATATGAGAGGTAAGTGCCGTATTCTTCACGATAATTAGAAACTGGCATTTCTGTGCGGGCATCATTCAACACTGCATTGGTTAACCGAACTGCGGCCGTTGCAACCCCATAGTTAGTATATTTCTTACCTTGATATACTAGGTAACCACCTTGGCGGGCGCGTTCTTCCAACTCAGAGAGCTTCAATCCCCGTTCTTCTGCTAATTTGGTGACGGTTTTTCCGAGAACCCGAACCGTTGACCAAGCAGTGAACTGTGAATTTCCATGTTCACCAAGGTTAAAGCCAACAACGGAGCGAGAATCAACTTTCAGTGCTTCACCAACTCGGGCCCGCATCCGCGCAGAGTCCAGTAAGGTTCCAGTCCCCATCACGTGTTCTTTTGGCAAACCGGTTAATTTTTGATACATTGAGGTGATTACGTCACAAGGATTGGTAACATCAACTAACTTACCGTGGAACCCGTTGTCTACTAGCATTTTCGCTACCAATGGGACTTGAGTTCGGGTGAATTTAAATTCTGCAAAGCGATCATGGTCCGGTGTATCAACCAACTTTGATTTCCCTAAAGCTGAAACAACAACATCACAATCACGTAATTGACTTGCATCGTTGACGGTCAAATTTGTATGGTATGGCAAATTGGCCATTGCATCTCGCAAATCAAGAGCATCCGCTTGTACCTTGGCTTCATTAGTGTCAAATAATGCAAGGTCATCCGTAAAGCCGCCTGAAACTAAATAGTGCGCTACCGTGGCACCAACGTGACCCATTCCAACTACTGCTACTTTTCTTGTCATAATAAAACTCCCCTTCTCTTTTATTGAAACAACTCTGTAGAATATTTAACTTTAATCGGTCACGTTCACAGTCACAGTGCCGAACCCATTGTCAAATTTAGCTTCCCACTTTCCAGCAGTTAGGTGTGGTGGTAAGAGGAAAGTTCCTGATGATACTAATTGTCCAGCACGGAACGTTTTCCCTTGTTCTTCAAGTTTGCCAACCAGCCATTGTAATGACTTTAGCGGATTACCAAGCACTTCACTTGACTTGCCGCTATCTACTTCTTTACCGTCGTGGTAAAGGGTTACGCTGACGTTGGCGGCATCGTCCACGGTCTTAAATACTTCATCTGTTGGTCGTTCTTGACCATATGCTACATATCCGCCAACTGCACAATCACTCATGACATTAAATTTATTCAGGTCTGGAAACCAGTCAGCAAAACGACTATCAGGCAATTCCAACGTGCCACAAACTGTAGTCTTATGTAATAAATCTTCCATTGAATCGCTAGCATGTAAGTCAGTCTTGGCACGGAAACCAAGTTCAACTTCCACCAGTGGAGCCATTGTTTGTTCCTTCAGGGAGAGTAAAGCAGGTGATGGTAAGAAGTGTGCATCAACTTGTTGTCCATAAAGTGGACTGTCAGAGTCGAACATATCTTGGGTATTCTTACTTGTTAATGAAACTTTATACCCGCCAGTTGGGAGTCCCTTCAGTTCAACGAAACGGTCTTGCACCGCATAAGCTGTATCGTCATCATTGACGACCCCGTCCCAATCATCCATTGTCAGTGGTTGCTTACTTTGGTAAGCCTTGAAAAGTGCTTGAGCGAAAGCTTCTTGTTTGTCATTTAAGGTAACGTTTTGATTTGCAGTCATAATAATATCCTCCTTGGGACCTGGCCGCCGTTACCAAATTAATTATTTGTATAACCCGGTCCAGGTCATGTTCTAATCTTTTCTAATTTTTCTTTAATGTTACTAATGTCTGAAATACCACTGTCTGCCATGACCATCACCACCTTTAAATATGTCTAATAAAAAAACGTCCTCCCAGCTCTATTAAGAACTGAAAGGACGTTTTTGAACGTGGTACCACCTTTATTTACAACACAAGTGTTGCCTCAATCAACTGCCTAATACGGCAATTAATCGGCAAGATAATGGCTGCTACCAGTATGTTCTACTATTATTTCGGCATACAACTCGCGAGGGATTTGCCGCAACTGCCTCCTACCGGTTTCCACCAACCACCGGCTCTCTTGATTCAGCAGCATTGACGATTCTCGGTCAACGTTTTTTTAATTTCTTTTGATTGATTGTTAGTATAGTATCATACAAAAATGAGAATTGAAAGAGCTAAATTAAAATTTAATTAGAAAAAGTATTACCTTCATATTTCTGTATTTGCAAAATATAATAGTATCAATGAATTTTGCTTTTGACTAACTACGCTTCTTGGTCAAATAATGATAGTATTAATGCAATTATTCGGGGAGGATTATTCAAGCCTATGAAAAAGATAATCGCTAAACGGGTTTCGATGCTCGAATTGTTTTACGACCTCATCTTCGTCTATGCCATTTCTAGGATGACAATGATGATCCATCACCTCCATAGTGGCACTTTGTCACCAGTGATATATGGTGAGTTTATTATCGTTGTGATTATGGTCTTGCAACTGTGGCTCTACCAAACAGTCTATATTAACCGCTTTGGTACTAGTCGGACCATTGACACCATCGGACTATTAGTCAGCATGTTGTTGCCATTTACTTAGCAAATAACATTAATACAGAGTGGCGGACAACGTTTCAAAGCTATAACCTGGCAATGCTGTTGACAATCATCAACCTGCTCTTCCAGTATTGTTACGGTTCCGGTACACAACTGCGCCGGGATCGTGATGTTCAGGGGTTTGTCATTGTCCTGGGAATTGAGCTCATCTTTTTCATCACGGGATTACTAATTGGTTATCACTATGGAATCTATCTTTGCGTCATTGGCGGCTTGATCGGTTTCTTGGCACCACTTGCGATGTACAAAATGTACCAGCCCAGTCAAGTGAACTTCCCACACTTGGTCGAACGTCTCAGCCTGATTATCATCATCACTTTTGGTGAAACACTAGTTAATATTACCCAGTACTTCAACGGTGCAATTTATTCACCACTACCAATCATTATTTTTGCTGGAGTAGCCGCCCTCTTTGGTGTTTATACCCTACTGGTTGAACGTTTTCTTAATCATCACCAACATACCCGCGGTTTTGTTGCGATGTACACCCACATCATAATGATCATCAGCCTACTTTCTATCACCGCTGGTATTATCTATTTGAAGAATGATCAGGCTTCCCGAACCTTCATCAGTCTGTTCATCGCTGGCAGTTTGATTGTCTTTTATCTCTGTCTCTGGATCTACAGTTGTTATAACCAACGTCATCTCCAATTTAGCAATTATGACTTTGCTGTGATGATCGGTGTTCTGTGCTTAGGTGTCATCGGAATCTTCCTACAAAAAAATAGTAATCTTGGTTTGATGACTGCCTTTGCCTCAGCAAATATCATTGAATTTGGCCTGATGGAATGGCGACTGCACCATCTGCTAAAATAGCATTAAAACAAAAATCCTCAAATCTAGTTGAACACTAACTTTGAGGATTTCTTTTATTTGGTTTTTTGATTGCCTAGCTCCCAAAAGGCGAGAGCTGAGGCTGCTGCGACATTTAAAGAGTCAACTTCAGGAGCCATCGGAATTTTGATCGTAAAATCGCTCTGACTAATTGTCTGCTCATTTAATCCTGGACCTTCTGAACCAAGAATAATCGCTAACTTGTCTGCTCGATCTAATTTAGGGTCATCAATACTGATGGTATTATGCCGGAGTGCCATGGCTGCCGTCTTGTATCCCAAGTGATGAAGAAGATCGATCCCCTCTGCCCGCCAAAGCTTTGCATCAACATAAGTCCACGGTACTTGGAAAACCGTTCCCATTGAAACACGACTAGCCCGTCGATACAGTGGATCAGCGGAATCACTCGTGATGACTACTCCATCTATTCCCAAGGCTGCCGCAGATCGCATTATCGCTCCTACATTAGCAGGATTAACCACGCTTTCCAAAACTGCAATCCGCGGATGATTAACTGGCATCGTTGCTAAAAAGCTCGTTAAGTCTGGGCGTTGTACTCGATACATGGCAGAGAGCGCTCCTCGCAAGAGATTATAACCAGCACCAGCCAACTGACGAAGCATGTCACTGCTGACAACGTAAATTGGTGTCTGGCCTAAGCCTGTCGTTTGATTAGCAGCCATTTCATGATCTAAATCGGCTAAATCACGTTCGAACGTCTTTTCTTCCATCAGAAGAGAAGCCGGGTGATACCCTGCTCGTAAAGCACGTTCAATCACTTTTGGGCTTTCCGCAATAAACATGCCGGGCTTCATTGCATGAAAAAGCTGAGCTTCATTAAGTCGTACGTATGGATCCAGGGCTTTGCCATCTAGGTCCTTAAGAAAAATTATGTTATGCATTCTGAATTTATCCTTATTGGTGGTAATCTATATATCATTTTCAATCTTAGACTGATTCTTATTATAAAGCTATTCATTAGGCATAATTTTCTTTTTTTATTACTAACGCTAAAAGGCTATAACGTCAAGGTGGCTGTCGCCACTCGTTACCTAGTGTTAAAAAATAACACTAAGGAGATTAGAGAAAATGAAATATTTTACTCGTAAGGAAATTATGCACAAAATAATGGACAACTTAGGCCATTACGATGCTCATAACAATGTTGGTGATTTGTTCGATGACCTGTTTAATGGTAATTGTTATATTACTGGTAGCTACACGGCAGCCAAAGCCTTAGACAGTAATTGGCAGGATGATTGGAAGAATTTACTCAATCACTATGATGTAACATTGCCTGGAGTGTTTGGTGCTTTGCAACTGGTGCGCCATTACGATGAAGCAACGGTTGGTTTTGAAGATATCAGCATGGATGAATTCCTGAACCCTGAAATGATTGCCACTAAAGTTGAATATATCCTTGCAGCTTACCAAATGGATCAAATCCTAATGGATAATGGGTTGGATTATGAAAGTCGGTTGACGAGTGATGTTAAAGAGTTGTTGCAAAAATAGACCAGTTCTACTAGGAAAGCCCTTAGCCGTAATGGTTAAGGGCTATTTTTAATGATTAAGGTGCTTAGATTTATTAAGGTAACTCTACGATTTCTCTTTTTCCGACAATTTTAGTTGCTTCACCGATTCGTATAAAATACCCCATTTATTTTGAAGACTGTTGGGGTCATTAATGAAGTTACTAAATGCCTCAACAATTAACCATGCAATAAAGAATGCTAGTATTACACAATTAATGGTAAACCATACTTCCTGTTCTTTTAATCCATTTTTTATTACATGATTAAACTCATGATTAGCAAATGTTGACAATCCAATGATACCACAGAAAAAAACCATAATTTGCTTTACTGTTTTATTACCTTCTTTCTTTTCATCAATACGTTGTTTTAGAATAAAATTCATATATTCCAAATTAAAAACATTACTATGATTTTTAACAATAGTATGTATCTCTGAATTATAATGCCGAATCCAGCAACTGACCATACTTGAATATCCTGATAATATTGAACGAATACAGTTCATAACTATATATCCACCAAATATAGATAATACATAAAGTGGACCAGTCATTAATTTTACAGATAAAAACAATATTCCTGTATATAAGAAAATTGGTATATATTCTATTATCGTATAAATAACAAAACTTAGTTGGTAATTATGGATCGTGCCCATTAATCCTGGTAAATTAAATAATTTATTCAAATCAGTATCCGCATCATAAACTTTCATGTTTTTCCCCATTCATCAGAATTGTTATGATTACTCGTTTTTAATAACTTTCCTCAATAAAAAACTCTACTTTAAAGTAGAGCTCATTATTTAATAATTTAAACATTTAATTAAAATTCACGTTTCTTAGCAACGCCTAAACCTAACAATGCCGTCATAGCACCTAATGCGATAGCAGCAAGGTTCTCTTCGGTACCAGTTTGTGGTAATGATTCTTTAGAACTCTTTACACCGTTCTGATGATTACCGTTTGTAGTAGAGGCATTCAAATGAGCTACAGCAACATTACCTTCAGGTAGTACAACCGTCTTACCGTTAGCAAAGTGCATTGCAGAACCATTACCATTAACGACATCCTTACCGTTTTGGTGTTCAACATTCTTAGTATCTTGTGGGAAAAGACGCGCATGTAAATTGTTAAGTTCAGCATATAATTGCGTCTTCAAAGCATTCAAACTAGCAGCATCACTTGTTTGCAAGTCAGCAGGTTTCTTGGCATTGGCTTGAACAAATGCTTCATGTTTTGCCTTTAGATCAGCAATTTGTTGCGACTTAGCTGGATCAGCGTTGTTCAACTTGTCTTGTAACTGTTGCTTATAATCAGCAAGTTCTTTATCACCATCAGCTTTGATTTGAGCTAATTTATTTTCGTGGGCAGTCTTCAAGTCAGCCAATTTTTGTGCGTCTGACTTCTTCAAGTCGGCTAACTTTTGATCAAGACTAGCCTTAAGCTGATCGTTACTTTCTGGCAAGGCGTTAATGCGCTTAATTTCGGCGTCATAAGCAGCGTTAATGTCCTTAATAGCGACATCATAAGTATCATTAGCACTCTTTACGGCATTGTTGTATGCGTCTTGACCAGCATCAGATAAGGATTCGTTTTCAACCTTAGCAAGGTCCTTAGCATTTTGTGCCTTAACGTCTTCAACATGTTGAGCAGCTTGCTTAACAGATGGAGCGTTCAAGTCTGGGGTGCCTTGACCGGATTGAGCTGCCAAGATTTGTGCAATTTCTGGAGTGTTGATGTCAGAGCCAGAAGGCTGAGCACCGAAGAATTCAAGAAGGATTGCTCCGCTATGATCAAAGATTACACCAACTTGATTAAAGTTTGCTGATAAAATATTGGCCAGGTGGTTTTGATCATCATTGTTAAAATCAAGTGAAATTGTATTGCCATTGTATTCGTTTGTATTTAGTTCTCCATATGCCCATGATTGAATTGCATTATGAATTTCAATTAAAGCTTGTAATAGAGTTTTTGGTTCTGTGTAATTTTGAATTAGATTTTCACCATAGCAATGATTGTTGTTGGTGAAATATATGGAAGTATTTTTAGTATGTGTACTATTATCATCGTTTTCAATGGTTCGTTGATTATTAATTTCATCGTCCCATTTAATTGTTGAATCTGAGGAATGTAATTCGTTTACGTTTCCTTGACTTATGGTAGTAAAACCATTAAACGCGTTCCTTACAATAACGTGTTTTTCTTTGCTGATGTTATTTGCGAACCAATTACGTAGGGCGTTTAATTCGTTGACTGTGTATTGGTTAAGAATTTCTTTTTGGTGTTGACTTAAATTATGGATATCGATTTCTTCACTGTTATCGTTTGTGCTATCATAATAAATCCAGCCTGGTTTACCTGACATATCAATTTGGTTAATGTTATGAGCAATGTGTGGATTATTTTGGTCGTTGATATCTGTAATTAGCTCATTATGGTCTTGTTGAGTTGCGTTTGGGTAAATATAACCGTTACTTGTATCTTCTCCACTGTAGTGTGCTTCTGGTTCTGCAGGTGTAATTGCTCCCGTCTTTGGTGCATTCTTCACTGCTTCTTCATAAGCATTTTGAGCGTCATCTAAACGCTTTTGGTTCGTTGCCTTTTGGTTGGCAACAGCTTGATCATGAGCAGATTGAGCATTGGCTTGTGCTTTTTCCAAATTCTTCTTGGCATCGTCAATTGCTTTATCCTTCGTTGCTTGTGCATTCTTAACATCAGCGTTCTTTTTAGCTTCAGCATTATCTTTTAAAGTTTGTTTCTGCGCTGGTGTCGTAGTGTTCTTTGAAGCATCCGCTAGTGCTTTGGAATTAGCCTGTTCTTGAGCTTGTTCGACTTGCTGATTTTCCTTAGTTTGCTTAGCAACATTGGCGTTATATTGATCATTTTCACTCTTAGTATCATTAGCTACTTTGTTGCTTACTTCTTGCGACTTCTTAGCATATGCTTGGTCGTTTTGCTTCTTTAAGTCCGCGTTTTCCTTATTGATTTGGTCTTGAATCTTATTAACCGCGTCATTAGTCTTTTGTGCGTCAGCTGCATTATCCGCCTCATTTTGTTTGGCTAAAGCATCTTCTTTAGCCTTATTAGCATTAGCTTGGTCATTAATCTTTTGGTCAGCAGATTTCTGAGCAGCTTGATATTGTTCTTGTGGTGTCTGTTGTTGTTGAGTTTGTGGAGCGTCACTAGCTACAGTGTCCGCATGAGCAGTGCCGTTAGCAACGGCAACACCAGCGGCAGTTGTTAACGTAGCAACAGCGGTTAAATTCAAAATCTTTTTCGCATTATGTTCTGTCATTGTTATCCTCCCAAATAGATAATCCTTCATGATTTAGCTTTGTCACGGGGCAAAGGCAATTTTATGTTTACAATTTTTATTATAGCGCTTTACTGTTATTATTTAAATAATTTAACATGTTAAATATTCATAGTATTATTTGCATGATCGTTTGATTACTATATAACATTTAATATTTTCATAGTTTTGCTAACCTTATAATAAAGGAGCTAGAGCTATGACCTCACATTTAGGAGATAACATCAGAATAGCAAGAAATGCGCAGAAAATTACCCAAGAAAAGCTTGCTGAACTTAGCGGCCTATCACTCAATTTTGTTTCGAGAATTGAGCGTACAAATACAAATAACATTTCGCTTAAAAATGTAATTAAAATTGCAGATGCATTAGGGATTCCCGTTACTCAATTACTAACTAGTAATCAGAAAGATGACACTGATTATCCAAATACAAAGCGGCTCAATCATCTGTTACAAACGTTGCCAAAAGACATTGCTGAAGATTACGCAAACGAATTTGTTAATATTTTAAGAATTCAAAATCAAACAAAATAAGGTTATTGATAAGAGAAGTTGATTACTTCTCAATATCAATAACCTTTTAGTTTTGAATTGGTGAGCTACCAATTAATATCGCTGCTTCAATTTTAGTATAATTTATACTCCAATTTTCTTTCCATGTTGTCACTTACAAATATTCTTCTGGTAATCCCATTTAACTCACTAATTATGGATCATTGTTTTGAGATTTATCAAAGACATCCGTATAATTCAAATGCATATGAAACTTTAAATAAAACGTTGGATCAAATAAGAAGCCTTGAATTAAAATCCAAAAATATGATAGATAAAATGATTTATGATGCTATGCACGAAGATCTAAGCCAGCCAAGGACAGATGCAGTTCACTCCATGAATGAATTCCTGCCCAAAGGTGAAAGACCTTTAAATCATCAAGAAAATGAGTATCTTACTAAAAGGCTTCTTAAAGAAAACGAGAAATTAACCGAATGGCCAGAAGTAAATGTTGGTTAAAGAATTAAGCATTCACATTAATTTGTGAGTGTTTTTTTAACTGATTATCGTGCGTTTTAATAAACGTACCCAGCTTAATGGTGATGTATGGCAAAATCTCCGCTAAGCTAAATCTGATAGCTGTTTCCTAGCTTGACGATTATAGTTAGTTGTCATGTGTTTTCTCCGTCCTCTTCTGGTAAACAAGGCCTCAATACCACATTTTTAAGCTTTCTTTGCCAATTAGTGATTGTTTCAGAATTACTAATATCAAATTAAAGTGTTGTTTGTGAATATGAAGCTTTGTGTTACTTTTTCCAGTTCAAGACTTTTAGTTTAAACTGCCCATCATAATCATATTTTGATGAACAAAACTCTAGGCCTTAAACACCATATTTTCGATAAAGAGCAATCTACATCTGCACAGACATTTTCCCTTTAATGCCTAATCTTCGGGCAAATGTCGGTGAACCAATTCCAGCTAGATACATTTGAACAGCTTTTAGCTTATCTTTAAAACTAAATTTAGTCATAGTAAAACCCATGGTTAGAATTTTTCATCCAACTATGGGGTTTGCTTCAAAAAGGGTCTTAAAAAATGTAGCTACTTTATGTATACTGAGCATTATGACTGATAATAAAACTTTATATCCTTTGTTGTCTAGTCCAAGTGAATATTTGGATGATGCGTTACCCCCTAGCCTATTCCAGAACCACTAATGTCACAATTATGCCAAAAAATAGGAAAGACAGGAATGTCAGACAAGGTCCAAATAGCTATGGCTATCTGGATACTATCCAAAGCAGTTTTACAGTTTGTCAAAACTTACTACCAAAAACTAACTATAAAGGCTAGATATCCAAAATGTTTTCCAGAACATTCATAATTGGGAATAATAAAGTGGTAGTTCACTAATCTCTTTCCATCCGTTTTTATACCCAAGCTCAAAATAACTATCAAGGAATACATCAATATCAATAATAGTCATATAAAACTTAAGGAGAACAATAAAATGATTATTCGCATCTGGATTTTTATAGAAAATATCTGGCATTTTATTCTAAAATCTTTCTTGATTTCAGCAACACTAATAATTTTAGGTATTATTTCAATACGATTTCTATCTCATCCATACCAGTTAGCGAACTTTTTAGAGAGCCTACATGCAGGCACATATTCTAACTATATAACTGTAACTACATCAATATTCTCATTGTTTATTATAAATATAATCGGAAATGCACCACAATGGTTCGAATGGCTTAACGAATATGAACTAACATTTGGGGCCAAAAATTTTAAGAATATATCACAGTTTACTATCGTTGGTTCTAACCTTGGATTATTTATTTGGCAAAGGGAACCTATACAAACTATGGTTTCAGAAAATCATTTAAAAGCAATTAATTTATATTCTAATTTTGATAATTTAACATTTTCAATCTTATTAGGTATGTTTATATCACTTATTGTTTTTGGTTGCCTTACTTTAATATTATTCAAACTAAGAAAAAGATATGACAAAGTATTCACATCAAGGCCAATAACAATCAAGGGCACCAAATGTCCTGTAGGCCCCAAGCCATTCATTATCAAACCTAAAGGCTATCCAGAATAAATTTTTAACCAAATCATAACCACTCGTAAATGAGTGGTTTTCACAGCGGCTAGAAGCCACAAAAACGGGTCTCTACCAACACTAGTTGACAGAGACCCAAATATTCTTAGTATAAACAACAAAAAGGTACTACGCAATTTCACATTACGTAGTACCTTTTGCGGTATTATATTCTGATGTTTTTGGTAGACAACTTGCAATAAACAGCCAATTCTACCAAATTCCCCCTCTACAAATGCCTTTATTTTAAGCTTCCCTCTTCAAATTCTATTCGTACTCGATAGTCGAAGGCGGCTTACTCGTGACATCATAGAGGATCCGGTTAACGTGATCAACTTCGTTTACGATCCGTACCGAGATCTTTTGAAGAACATCCCATGGAATCTTTGCAAAGTCAGCAGTCATTCCATCGATAGATGTCACAGCCCGGATAGCAACCGCGTAGTCGTATGTCCGGCCGTCTCCCATGACACCAACTGAACGAATTCCTGGTAATACAGTGAAGTATTGCCAAATCTTTTCGTCCAATCCGGCCTTCGCAATTTCTTCACGCAGAATTGCGTCACTTTCACGAACAATCTCCAACTTTTCAGGTGTGATTTCACCAATGACCCGAATTCCTAAGCCAGGACCTGGGAATGGTTGACGCCAAACTAATTCATGAGGAATCCCAAGCTTTTCACCAAGTTCACGTGTTTCGTCCTTGAACAAGCTTCGTAATGGTTCAATCAACTTGAAGCCAAGCTTCTTTGGTAAGCCACCAACGTTATGATGAGACTTAATAGTCTGGGCCGTATCAGTTCCTGATTCAATCACGTCAGTGTATAACGTCCCTTGAGCCAAGAATTCGGCATCGTCCATCTTCTTAGCTTCTTCATTGAATACTTCAACGAATTCCTTGCCAATAATCTTCCGTTTCTTTTCAGGATCAGTGACACCCTTTAATTGGCCCAGGAAGCGGTCTGCAGCATCAACCTTGATGATGTTCACTCCAAGGTCACGGTTCAATGCATTCATAACTTGATCTGCTTCGTTCTTCCGTAACAGTCCGTGGTCAACAAAGATACAAGTTAATTGGTCACCAATTGCCTTGTGGATCAGTACTGCGGTAACACTGGAATCGACACCACCAGAAAGGCCAAGAATAACCTTCTTGTCACCAACTTTTTCACGGATTTCCTTCACTTGCATATCAATAAAGTCATCCATCGTCCAGTTAGCTTTGGCACCACAAATGTCGAACGCAAACCGTTTCAAAATGTCTAAACCATACTCAGTGTTCCGAACTTCTGTGTGGAATTGCAAACCGTATAGTTTACGATCATCATCCGCAATCGCCGCAATTGGACAGTTCTTACTGGTTGCAGTGACTTTAAAGCCTTCAGGAGCCTTCGTTACCAAGTCCCCATGACTCATCCAAACATATTGTTTATCTGGTAAACCAGCAAACAACTTGGCATCCTTATCAGTCACTTCAATGTCAGCACGACCGTATTCAGAATCTTCCGCTGATTCAACCTTACCACCGAGGTTATAAGACATCAGTTGCATCCCATAACAAATTCCCAAAATTGGTATTCCCAACTTGTAAATGTCCTGGTCAACTGTAAATGCATCCTTGGCATATACGGAATTTGGCCCACCAGAGAAAATAATTCCCTTTGGGTGGAGCTTTTTGATTTCGGCAGCACTAATCTTGTGTGACATTAATTCTGAGTAAATCCCAAAGTCACGAATGCGCCGCGTGATTAATTGGTTGTATTGACTACCAAAGTCAAGCACCAAAATCTTATCAAAAGCATCTAAATTGACGTTTGCCACTTGTCCCACTCCTTTATATTGAATTCCAAACTTAAAACTATTGTACGGTGTTTACCCCAGCCGGTCAATAACTAAACCGGTCTCGCTAGTGATTTCAAGAAGTTTTTCTAAAACTATTGTGAATTAATGGTTAGATTGTTCGTTCCTGTTATAATAGGTCCAATGTAAAGGAATGATGATTATGAATATTTATGGAAATTATGAGCAATCTCTTCACAAAGTAATGGATCAATTGCTCCACAACATCCAAGAATTAAATGAAGATGAAGTTAACCATCACCACCCCAAGCTATATGAACACCTCATCAGCCGGGTTAAAACTCCCGCCAGCATGACTGAAAAGTGTCAACGCAAAGGGTATCCAGTTACTACAGAATCAGCTCTTCGTAATTGTAAAGACGCAATTGGGGTGCGAATCGTTTGTAATTTTATTGATGACATTGACCGCTGTCTAACTCTCCTACGTCAATCAGACTGGTGTGACATCGTTAAAGAGAAAGACTACATTACAAACGCCAAGCCAAATGGCTACCGGAGCTATCACGTGATTTTAAACGTCACCACTCCTTACAAAGATGTTGATGGCAACGTCCCTGGTCATTACTATGCTGAAATTCAATTACGTACCATCGCAATGGACTCCTGGGCCAGTTTGGAACACGAAATGAAGTACAAACACCACATTAAAAATCCTGAGCGGATTGGTAAGGAACTCAAGCGGTGTGCTGATCAGTTAGCATCATGTGATGTCCAAATGCAAACCATCCGCCAATTAATTAATGAACATGATTAGGAGGAATATTCATGCGAATTTTATTAGCCGAAGATGAAGAACAATTAGCACGCGTTCTCAAGTTAGCAATGGAAAAAGCCGGCTACACAGTTGACCAAGTTGCTGATGGTCAAAGCGCTGTTGATTTAGCAAAGGAAAACGCCTATGACGTTATGATTCTTGATATCATGATGCCAGTCAAAACCGGGCTAGAAGCTCTCAAAGAAATTCGTGCTTCTGGTGACCGGACCTACGTTATGATGCTGACCGCAATGGCTGAAGTTGACGATAAGGTCACCGGACTTGATGCTGGAGCCGACGACTACATGACCAAACCGTTCTCACTAAAAGAGTTGCTGGCACGATTGCGTTCACTAGAACGGCGCAATGACGAATTAGACAAGGACGTTCTCCAATTTGGAGACTTAACTGTTGATACCAATGAGCAAACTCTCGTCAGCAATAATTCCATCAGCTTAACCAGCAAAGAAGCTCGCCTACTTCAATACATGATTCTCAATGCCAACAAGGACCTTTCAGTCGATGACCTTCTGAACCACACTTGGGATGATGATGACGAATCAGCTGAACCCGATGACGTTTGGTTCACAGTTTCATATCTCCGGCGGAAACTTGAATCAGTCGGGTCCAATGTGGTTATCAATGGTGAGAAGGATGGTCCTTTCAAAATTACTGAATAATTGAAAGGGGTGGTCAAATGATTCGACACTTTCAAAAGAAATTTATTTTTGTCTCCACTTCAGCCCTTATCGTTGTCCTGTTCACCATCATTGGTAGCATTGCTTCAATTGCTTACTTCCGTTCAAAAAACGAGGTTAACGAAGTTTTAACAATGTTGGTACAGAATAACGGGCAACTGGCCAGTAAAAATATCCAACGGCATCCCCAAAATTTCTTTGGGTCCCGTTTCTCACGGGAAGGAATGTTTCAATACCGCTACTTTAGTGCCAATTTGGACCGTCACAATCAAACTACCGCGATCAATAATCAGCACATTTTAACAGTTCAACCAAGTGCCATTCAACGACTGGCAAAGCGGGTCACGAAATTTTCACGGAATAATGGGGTTATTAGCTACCAAGGTGTTCACTATGCTTACCGTATCAAGCGTAGTTCTAAAAACACGCTGGTCGTCTTTCTAGATGAAACCCTCCTGACGTCAGAAACTCGAGAGATCTTGCACGTTAGTATCGCTTTAGGCATCTTGTGTCTGATTCTCTACACAGCCATCTTAATTGGGTTCTCTAAACGTGCGATTAAACCGATTATTCAAGCTGAACAACGGCAACGCGAATTTATCACGAATGCTGGTCACGAGCTCAAAACCCCACTGACAGTGATTGCTGCTAATACTGAAATGCAAGAATTAACCACCGGTGAAGATGAATGGACGCAGAGCAATAAGGAACAGGTTACTCGGCTGACCCGTTTGATTAACAATCTAATCTCACTGGCCCGCATGGAAGAACAACCAAACGTTGCGATTACTGATATTGATGCTAGTGCGATCGCTAAACGGGTTGCCGATAGTTTTAAAGGGGTGGCAATGCAAAACCACCATCAGTTCAGAGTTAATATCCAAAATGATCTACACATTCAAGGTGACCAGAACCACTTTGAAGAACTAATCAATATCCTGTTGGATAATGCTAATAAATATTGTGATGATGACGGGCAAATTATCATCACCCTCAACAAAAATAAACGTTCTAAGAATGTTTACTTGACCGTTTCCAATTCTTACGCAGATGGTAAAGACGTTGACTACAATAAGTTCTTTAACCGTTTCTATCGTGCAGATACTTCTCACCAAATCAAGCATCAAAGCGGTTTTGGCATTGGCCTTTCAATGGCTCAACGAATCGTGAGCCTTTTCCATGGTAAAATTAAAGCCAGTTACAAGAATGGTATGATCAGTTTTCACATTACATTACGGAGTTAAAAAAAGATTGGCAAATGCCAATCTTTTTTAGTCTTCTCGTAAGTAAATGCGATCAATTACGTGATGATGGGTCTTATGCAAAATGATGTCAGCACGGTTGCGTGTCGGCAAAATGTAGTCGTTTAAGTTTGGCAAATCAACTTCATCCCAAACTTTTCGTGCCATCTTAAAAGCATCCTCACGTTTGCCCTTAGTATATGGGTAGTAATAATTATCTGGATTTTTAAATGCCGTATCTAACAACAATCCAAACCGTTCCAGATACCACTGTTTTACTAATTCTGCTTCAGCATCAACGTAAATCGAACAGTCAAAGAAGTCACTAACGTATAGTCGTTGGGTGCTTGGCAATTGTAGAACATTGATTCCTTCCACAATTAAAATATCTGGTTCTTCAATTATTTGAGGATGGTCCGGCATAATATCATAGGTATTATGTGAATAAGTTGGTGCAGTGACTTGATCGGCCCCGGCCTTAATATCATTTAGAAACGTCAAAAGGCGTTCCATATCGTATGATTCTGGAAATCCCTTACGTGACATTAATCCCCGCTTTTGCAATTCCGCGTTGGAATATAGGAATCCATCCGTCGTCACCAACTCCACCCGCTGATCTGGCATTAACCGGTTTAATAGAATTTGCAACAAACGGGCCGTGGTACTTTTCCCCACGGCAACTGATCCCGCAATTCCAATAATGTATGGAATCCGTCGCGATGGTTTTTTTAGAAAAGTCAGCCTTTGTAACTGCATTTGGATATAGTTCTGATACTGTAGCTGCAGTAGTTTAATCAGTGGCAAATAGACCTCCTGGACGTCTTGAATTGAAATTTGGTCATTCAGTGATTTAATTGCGTCCAAGTTTTCTTGTGTTAAGTTGACCCGTTTGCTCGGGAAAAAGCTGTGCCATGTGGCGCGATCAAATTGATCGTAGTTCAGCCATTCATCCATGATTATCATTCCTCGAATTGCTTCATAATAATAGCTTTATTTTACCATTATTTGTTCATCAATGAGCGAACCCGCCTTAATTTGCTTTTGATGATCGGTTCTTGGTAGAATTTGAGTAAATTTAGGAGGGATAACGTGCCGCTTACAGCTCAAACAGTCAGCAAACATCTTACTGACTACGATCAAATCAAAGATTTATACCATACTGCTTTTCCAGAAGAAGAACTGGTTAAATGGTCATGGCTTTTACGCAAATCACGTTCGAAGAATGCCGAATTCTTAGCATATTATGATCAAAACCGCTTTGTTGGTTTCAGCTATATGATCCACCAACCAAATCTAGATTTTCTATTTTACTTAGCGGTGGACCCCGACCAACACTCTCGAGGTTATGGTGGCCAAATATTGGACTGGCTCAATGCCAAAAATCCTGATGTTCCGATCGTTTTAGAAGTCGAACCGTTAGATGAACAGGCAGACAATGCCGAACAACGCCAGCGTCGCCTGAAATTTTATCAAAGCCACGGGTTTAATTCTACGAATCATCCAACTACCGAAGATGGTACTAAATATACCATTCTAACCAATGGTCAAGACTTTGATATTCAGCAATTGGCTAAAGCCTATCACTGGTTCTACCGGCCTTTTAATCACCGACATCATATTAAAATTAAATAACGTGTTAGTAGATATTCAGTATGTCACCTTAGTAAGCATAGAAAGGGGAATTTATAATGAGTAACGTTAATTTTAAGGATTATCTAAACGATCAATTAAAAAATCCCGAATTCAAAAAAGAATTTAATAATGAAACTGCTAAGTTAGAGAGTGCTCTTGCCGTAAGTAAAATTCGTAAAGATGCAGGACTCTCACAACGCGAGTTAGCAGCCGTTTCAAAAGTTCCTCAATCTACTATTGCCCGAATTGAAAATGGCGCTAATACAAGTGTCGATACTTTAACTAAAATAGGTAATGCTCTCGGTAAAAAATTGACCGTTAGTTTCTCATAATATTTGATAAAATTTATATCTACACTAGAGTTATCAGTTAGCTCTGGTGTTTTTTTGTTTTAAGAATTTATAACTAATTACTGTACAGCACGTAAAAAATAGTCCCTACTTAACTTGAAGCAGAGACTATTTACTATTGTTTTTAACTTTTCATTTATTTAGGAAACTTTTGACTGGAACTATTCTCTAGTTCTGGTGCATCCGTTGAATAGTCGTTGACCGTTGACTTATTGCCATTTTGTGCCCGTACACTATTCTTCCGCTTCTTATCAGTTTTCAGCTTCTTCAATGCCTTTTGCAGGTTGTATGAATAGCTCTTCTTGTCGACCTTCTTGAAGCCAGGTAGCTTGTAGAACCGTAACAAGTCCCCATTCATGACCTTGTCAGAAAGTCCTAGATCAGTAGTAACCCATTTTTGAATCTTATCAGTTTGCTTCTTTTGGCTAGCTGACAGTTTCTTAATTTGTTTACCACTCTTGGTGTAGTAGTAATCACCATTGTACTTCGTATACTTAGGTGTTACCCAGTCACCATTTCTAAATGGCACAATCTGGTTATTCTTCTTTGATAAGAGGTCCTGGCCAAATTGAATGTACTTATTAGAGCTAATTCCTAACAGGTCTTCCAGTGTTGGAAGGACGTCAATTTCACCACCATAAGTGTGGTTAACACCACCCTTAAGACCATCCATGTTAATCATGAATGGCACTTTTTGGAACATTGCCAAATCATAGTTATTAACAGACTTCTTGTTAAAGATCTTAGCAATGGCTGGTTGGTGGTTGTTAGAAATTCCGTAGTGGTCACCGTAAAGAACCAGAACACTGTTCTTCCGTAAACCGGTCTTGTCTAAGTAGTTCAACAGTTCACCGACGGATTGGTCAAGGTAATGAGCTGTTTGAACATATGGATCAACAGTATCATCACCCGTCTTCAAAGCATCAATTGACTTGTTCTTCTTATCCAAGAGGTATGGATAGTGGTTGGTAACCGTAATCAACTTAGCATAGAACGGTTGTGGCAATTGATCTAAGTAGTTTGCGGAATCTTTGAGGAAGATCTTATCTTTCATTCCGTAACCAACTTCACCATCTTTAGTAGTTGGGTAATATTGCTTACTAAAGAAGTAGTCATAACCAAATGACTTATACGCATTATCACGGTTCCAGAAACTCGGAACGTCACCATGGAAGGAAGCGGTCGTATAACCAAGCTTTTGGTGTAATAGTGCAGGTGCAGATTGGAAAGTGTTGGTAGTCCCATCGGTAACCATTGCTGAACCTTCTGGCAAACCAAACAAGGAGTTTTCCAGCATCATTTCAGCATCCGCTGTTTTTCCTTGACCAACTTGGTGGAAGAAGTTGTCAAACGACAACGTATTGTCCGCGTGGTACAACTTGTTTAAGTTAGGAGTAACTTCCTGCCCGTTAACTTTGTAATCAATCAAGAATTGTTGGAAACTTTCCAAGTGGATAATAATAATGTTCTTACCCTTGGCTTTGCCATAATATTGAATATTCGGTCCAGCATAGTTTTTCTTGATCCACCGTTGAACTGGAGCCATATCCTTAGCACTAGCCTGAGCTTTCACAGCACTACTATGGGTGGTTTTGACACCATCGTAGACCGTGTAGGCTTCAAGTCCAAGGTACTTAACAATGTAGTTGTTATCAAATGTCCGTGTTAATAATTGGCTCCGGTTGCTTTCGGCCATCCCTAAGTTAGCACCAAAGAGCGCAAAACCAATGACCGTAATGGTAGCGGCATATCGAATCTTAAAGTACCGCATATCAACTCTAACAACGTGGAACAGTAAAATTAGTACAATGATGATTACATCGACGTACACACCAAAGTCACTTGGCCGCATAATGCCTAAGAAACTCTTCCCCAGGTTATTTGAAGTAGCTCCACTACCTTTAATAACGTTGAAGGTAATGAAATCAGAGAACTCTCGGTAATACAGAATGTTCGCAAACAGCCAGGTCGATAATAGGAAATTAATGAGGCACATTAGCCAGTAAGACAATCGACCCCGGAAATATAGTGCAATCCCAATCAGAATTATCGCTGCTGGTAACGTATTGAAAGCTAGTAAGAACTGTTGAACAGTCCCTTTCACTCCTAAATTAAACTTTGTCTTGTAGGCCCAATAACTCTTTATGGCAAATAGCAATACCGTAAAGATAAAGAAGCCGAGTTTGGTGTTTAAACCGCGTCTTATTTTTTTCAACGCTGCATTCATTTAAAATTCTTCCTCCATGATCTTTTTCAACATTTACCATCATACCCTAAACCAGCGTTGACGCAACGCTTAATATCGGTCTTTGGCAAAAGTTTAAGAATTATTCTGAATGGTATACAGAGATGGATTAACCCGATCAAGCAGGTGGGTAACCTGGCCAACCGCCGTAATGGTAAGGGCATGCATTGCACGCGAAGCAATTGTGTAGAGTAATTGACGCTCATCTTCTTCGTGGTACTTATTATCATTGGCATCCCAGACAACCACTGCATCGAATTCAAGACCCTTTGCAAGATAGGAAGGCACAACTATGATTCCGTCTACCAGCCGTTGGTTTTCAGTCCGAATCAGTGTGTTATCAATCCCTTGTTGCTTTAATTGTTCAGAAATTTCTTGACTATCCGCAAGTGTCTTACCGATCACAGCGATCTTATCGTGCTGGTCTTGGTACTTTTGCAACGTCTTCATAACGTCTTGAACGGCCCCTGCTTGACTATTATTTATGATAACTTCAGGTAATTCACCCGGCCGATCGAAGGCTTCGATCGCTTCACCATCTAATAATATTTCCCGGGTAAAGTCTGTAATTTCTTTCGTAGACCGGTACGATTTCGTCAACTGAACCACGGAAGTTTTTTCAGGATCAAACATCGTTCCTAACTCTTTCAATAGTTTTTTTCTATTTTCATGAGTAAAGATTGCCTGATTCAAATCACCTAGAAGTGTGAACTTGGCACGTGGGAAACAGAATTTTAGGTAGGCCAATTGGAATGCGTCATAATCCTGCACTTCATCAACGAAGACATAACGAATCTCACGTTCACCGCGTTTGCCAGTCAAAAGGTCGTATAAGTATAGGTAAACGGAAATACCGTTAGCACTAATCTGATGATTCTTTAAATTGACTACTTGTTGGTCAACATATTGGCGCCATTCTTCCTGGCTAATGCCAAAGTTGTCCAGGTTAATAATCTTCGGAGTGACCCTTAATAAATGAACATATTGAGCATTGATATTCAGCCACCGGTTATGATCAATGGCCCGTTTAATCGGCCGGAAAGCATTCATCACAATCATCCGTGACAAGAACTTATTCTCTGCTTGGTCATTAGCAAATGCTTGGGGATGATTTGCGTACAGGACGTTTAGTTCTTCTTGACTCATGCTTTGGATTTGTTCTTCGACCCACTTGGCACGCATTTCAGTACCAATTCGTCGGTTCAGGTATTTAGTCAATTCTTCTTTGGTACCGTCAAGGCGGTTACCAAGGTTGTAGGTACGATTGAAAGAATAGTAGATTTCTTTAATGCGTTCCTTTGGCACAAAAACTCGATCATTGAACATCAAATTACGGAAATGCAGGTGTCCATCTGTTCCTAACCGTTTTGCATAATTCGTCACTGCTCTGAAATACTCTAAGCTGCTCAGTAATCGAACCGCTTTATCATTAATGCCATGGTCGCTTTGTTCAAACCGTTGTTTCAAAGTAGCTACCTTTAGCCGAGGAACCCGGCGGTTAACATATTGGTAGTACGTCAACTGCACCATATTCTGTTCACCAAGTTCTGGCAAAACTTGGTCAATGTAGTCATTGAATAGTTGGTTAGGACTAAATAAGACCACTTGTGAAGCTGACAGATTTCCACGGTAACGGTAGAGCAACCAAGCAACCCGTTGAAGCACTGCCGCGGTTTTACCTGATCCGGCAGCCCCCTGAACAAATAACAGATCGTCCTTAGTATTTCTGATAATGGCGTTTTGGGCCTTTTGAATCGTAGAAACAATGCTCTTCATCTTGTTGCTGGAATGATTACTCAACGCCGACAGCAACATCTGATCCGTGACCGCTTCATCAGTATCATACAGGGTAACAATCGCGCCATCTTCAATTTGAAACTGCCGTTTGATCTTTACGTTGACTGTTTCCTGGCCATCTGGAGTGTCATAGGATACGTCACCCAGCTCCCCATCATAATAAATTGACGAAATTGGTGCCCGCCAGTCATAAACCAGAAAATGGTCAGGGTGATCGGAGAAGGACGCCAACCCAATATAAATCGTTTCAGGCTGCTGACCGTTTTTTTCTTGAAAATCAATCCGTGCAAAGTATGGTTTTGCTTCTAACCGTTTCAAAGTCGATAAACGGTCGGCAGCGTGTTGCCAGCTATTTTCCCGTTCGTCCAGCATTTGCTGCTGGGTCCGCACTGACATCGCCGTATCCATCATTCCAGAATACGTGGTGGTGTTCATATGGATCGTATCAAAATCCTTACTTAGGTTATGAATGTCTTTTTTGGCCGTTGAGATTTTACTATCGGCCTTTTTTTCTGCCTTTTTAATTTCCTCAATCACGTGATCAAGGTGGGCTTGTTCTTTTTTCAAAACTGATTCAGCCACAACTAAAAAGCTCCTTACTTAATTTTTAATTTATCTATTATAGCATTTTTTCAATTCCAATATTGAAAGTCATAAAAAAGTTATAAAGCTTACAATACTTTGACCTTTCCTGACAAATTAACAGTAAAATAGAGATAAGTATTACCGCCAAAAGGAGTGTTGCACATGGACCAAGTGATTTATGGACTGACCCATATTCCAGAGATTATCATCCCCATCTTTAACGCCACCGGTGGTTGGGGATACATGATCTTGTTTACCATCACCTTCATGGAAACTGGCCTGGTGATTTTCCCGTGGTTGCCCGGTGAATCACTGATCTTTGTAGCGTCATCATTAGCTGCCTTAAACACTAACTCAATCAAATTAAGCGTGTTGATTTGTGGATTTTTTGTAGCCGCCTTTCTTGGTGACATCGTAAATTACACCATTGGTACTCGACTAATGAAGTGGCCTTGGTTACGAAAAAAAGTAATGGGACCTAATTGGCAAGTTGCACATGACTTTTTCGAACGTCATGGTATCAAAGCAGTCATCTTTGGCCGGTTTGTCCCGTTAATTCGGACATTTGTTCCATTAATTTCCGGATCAGCTGGCTTCAAATTTTCCAGATTTGTTGTTGGAAACTTCTTCGGCACGCTCCTATGGGTACTGATTGCTGCCTTAGTCGGCTATTATTTCGGAACAATTCCGTTTGTAAAAGAACACTTCTCATTTCTTTTGTTACTCCTCATCATCGTTTTAATGATTCCTGCAATGGCTTTAGGCATTAACCGACTTATTAAGCGCCGTGTTATGAAGCGAAACCGAATGATTAAGTAGCCCCGCCTTCTATAACACGTTAAGTATGATAAAATAGTAATAATATTATCGGTGTGCTAAAGGAGGATTTCTATGGCGAACGTTGTTTATTTTGTACGACATGGGGAAACATTTTTTAACCTATATCACCGCATGCAAGGCTGGTCTGATACTCCATTAACCGCCAAGGGCAAAGAAGATGCCGCTAATGCGGGTCGTGCCCTTGCCAACTTAGATTTTGATTACTTGTTTAGCAGTGACCTAAAGCGGGCGGTTGATACTGCTAACATTATTTTAGAGCACCATCCTACTGACAAAATTACGGCACCAATTAAAGAACCAGCTTTCCGTGAGGAATTCTTTGGCTACTTTGAAGGTTCAGATGATGCACAGAGTGCTGTCATGGTTGGAGCTCCACAAAAATTCACCAACTTTAGAGAAATTTTTGATCAACATGGTATTGCAAAAGTACAGGATATGATCGCCGCAAGTGATCCTTTCCATAATGCAGAATCCCATGATGAGTTTTGGAAACGTCTCGATAAGGGCTTCCGTCGCCTCCGTAATTTGCCTGACAATAGCGTCAGCGTTGTCGTTTCCCATGGCATGACCATTTCAGCCATTGTCGACCGCTTTGGCGATGGTCAAGAGACTGAAGCGCCACTTAACGGCAGCATTACTAAATTAACATTAGATCAAAATAACACACATGTAGATTTTTATAACCAATTACAAATTCCTGATAAGTAAGGGGGAAAACACACATCAATGGATACCACCATACAAGCTGATGAAAAGGTGATTGTCACCGGCCTTGATACTGGCCAAGAAGATTATGATTACTCAATGATCGAGTTAAAGGAACTTGCTCAGGCCAACCAAATGGACGTTGTCGACCGGGTTGACCAAGTTTTAGACCGTCCTAATGCAGCCACCTACTTTGGTAAGGGTAAAATTGAAGAAATTAAAAACATTGCAGCTGCGGAAAATGTAACCACCATTATTACCAATGATGAATTGTCGCCTAGTCAACTAAGCAATCTGAATGACGAAGTTGGCGTTCGGGTAATCGACCGTACCGCGCTGATTTTGGAAATTTTCGCTAAGCGAGCTCAAACTAAAGAAGCTAAAATCCAAGTTCAAATTGCTCAATTGGAATACCGTCTTCCTCGTTTGCACACGGCTGCTAACCAACGCTTAGACCAGCAAACTGGTGGAGGAGCCGGATTTACCAACCGTGGTGCCGGTGAAACGCAAATTGAAATGGACCGGCGAGTAATTCAAAAAAATATTAGCCACTTACGGCGTGAGCTAAAACAAATTAATAAGTCCGAAGCAACAAAGCGTGCCCTGCGTGATAAAAGCGCAATCCCAACAGCGGCCTTAGTTGGTTATACCAATGCGGGCAAATCAACGATCATGAATAAGATGATTGACCGCTACGGTATCTCCAAAGAAAAAGAAGTTTTTGAAAAGGACATGTTATTCGCCACGCTTGATACTAGCGTTCGTCAACTAACTCTTCCTGATCAAAAGCGTTTCATTTTAAGTGACACGGTCGGGTTTGTTTCAAAACTGCCTACCCACTTGATTGAAGCTTTTAAATCTACGTTGACAGAAGCTGCTAAGGCTGATTTACTCATCCAGGTAATTGACTATTCTGATCCGCACAAGGAAGAAATGATCAAAACTACCGAAAAAACGCTACGGCAGATTGGGATTGATGATATCCCAATGGTTTACGTATTCAACAAAGCTGATAAAACCAGTTACGAATTTCCAACCATGGAGGGCGATGACCATGTTGTGATCTCCGCCAAAAATAAGGAATCAATGGATTTGTTAACCAAAGTTATTAAGCAACACTTGTTTAATAACTACCGTGATGCACAATTACTGGTACCATTTACCGATGGTCATGTTGTTTCATACTTAAACGAACACGCCAATATCACTAATACTGAATACCAAAACGATGGAACCCTTCTTAAGGTGGAAATCAGTCCAAGTGATCTGCAGCGATTCGAAAAATACGTTATAGAATAGCATCAAAGTTTAATAGTATGCTACAAAAAAGGCCCAAGCATTCGGAAATACCGAACGCTTGGATCTTTTTTGTGCTTGCATGTTGATTTAGTGCTATTTGAGAAAGTCAGTCACTAATTTTACAATCTCTGGACGATGTGCCCCATCTAACATATGGTTCTCGCCATCGATTAAATGAAGTTCACTCTGTGGCAGAATGACGTGATACTTTCTGCTGGCTTCAGGTGAAACCACGTGATCCGCTGTCCCATGAATCAGTAAAACTGGACCATCAAAATGCTGAGCAGTTTCGTAAATCGGTAATAATTGGGCGGTACGGAAATAATCGCCACCAACTTTAAAGCCATCTACCATTACACTGCTTGGAATATGCATCGGGTCGTAAGTACTCCCCTGGCAAACACCCTGCAAAGCATCGCTTTTGAGCGTAGCAGCTGGGGCAAGCAGTACTAATTTTTCAATGACATCATGATAATATGCCGCAAGCATAGAGGCTACTACTCCACCTTGGGAGTGTCCCACCAGGTAAATATGCTGAGCCTTCATTTTTTGACGAGCAAAATCAATTACTTTCATGCCATCCAAAAGCTCGCCTAATACCGTCATGTCTTCAAACTTGCCGTCACTCTTACCGCAACCATCAAAATCAAAACGTAGAGTTGGCAGGCCAACTTGATTTAATGCATGAGCAACGACTGGTAATATCTTATTTTCGTCATAACCCAAATCACCCTTGAAGCCGTGCATCAGAATGACAACAGTATCATTTTCTAAGGTCGTCGTTCCTTCCAACAACCCGTGTAATTTTAAACCATCCCGTTGAATTGTAATTCCCATCATTTTCTCACCTCAAATAACAAAGAAAGGGACTATGACCTCAACCAGGCCACGGTCCCTTTGTCATTAACCAGATCAATTAGCGAATTGCATTACGGGTCTTACCGCCATTAATAATCGTAACGGTGTCATTCAAAGCAATTTCAACCATGTTCCGTACTGAAGTCTTAGTAAAGAAGGCAACGTGTGGAGTTACCACAACGTTTGGCATTGCAGCTAATGTCTTGTAGTCTTCTGGAACTTCATCTGCGGAAACTTTCTTACCAAAGTATGTAGTTTCATCCGCCAATGTGTCCAGACCAGCACCGGCAATTTCGCCGTCTTGTAATGCCTTAATTAATGCTTGAGTATCAACCAAGCCACCACGTGCCATGTTGATAAGGTATGCAGAATTCTTCATCTTCTTTAGAGCATCCGCATTAATAATGTTCTTGGTGCTTGGGAACAGTGGAGTGTGCAGACTAATAATGTCTGATTCCTTTAACACAGTGTCCAAATCAGTGTAATCTACAAATGCTTCTTGTTCTGGATCGTAGAATGGGTCGTAAGCAATTACTTTTGCACCCAGGGCCTTATAGATTTGGGCGGTAGCACCACCGATGTGGCCTAAACCAATGATCCCTACTGTAAGGTTGAAGATTTCGTTAGATACTAAGTCGGGAGCCCAACTAAAGTCGTGATCTTCTTCCATTCGTTGGTTAAATAGCCCAATCTTACGATTTAAGTACATTGCTTGGGTGACACCCATTTCAGCAATTGCCCGTGGTGAGTAAATTGAAACCCGGGTAATCGTAATGTTGTTTGCTTTAGCGGCATCCAAATCAACCATGTCAAAACCAGCTGTCCGGAGACCAATCTGCTTAATACCGAAGCTAGACAGCTTTTTGTAAACATCAGCGCTGCCTAATGATTGAGTTTGTTGAGTAATAACCCCATCAAATCCCTTTGCCATATCAACAGTGTCATCGTTTAACAAGTCGGCAACCATTTTGACTTCGTTACCGGTCTTCTTTTCCCATGCTTCAGCATAAGACTTTTCAATTGGCTTTGTACCAAACATAATGATTTTCATGAATGTTTCCCCTTTCCAAAATCCAATCTTTACATTGTCTAGTATACACGATTTTTATGACAAATAAGTGGACCATTTACAAATAAATGGTCCACTTAGTGAAATCTTAATTTAAAAATGCATGAGCAAAATCTTGATAGAATTTGATCGCATTGTAATAAGCATCCAGGTTAACAAATTCATTTGGCATGTGAGAGGTATTGCTTCCTGGTCCAATGATGATGCTGGTAAAGTCCTTTTTCGATTGGGTAAACTCTTGGCCATCATTAGCACCTGTACTGGTCCCCACACCTGGTGTAAAACCGAGGCTGTCTTGTGCAACCTTTTGTGCCAGCTTGATCAGCGGTGCATCAGGATCGCCACCCATTGGTTCTTCTGGGAAGGTGTAATTGATGCTGAGATTAAATCCTGGCTTTTGATTCAAATCATCGATAATTTTTTCTAATTTGTCGTAAACAACTTGGTTAGGATATTCTGGAATGGTCCGAATGTTCCCGCCTAGTTTTGCTTCAGAAGGAACACTGTTGATCTGCTCACCACCACTAATTAGGGAAATTACATGGGTGAGTTTACCAAGAGCTGGGTCTTCATGATCAAATTTGGCCAATTCTTCTTTTGCCTGCTTTGCAAATTCAAACAAGTTATCAATCGCGTTGATCCCCATTTCAGGACGAGAACTGTGAGCGGCCTTTCCAACTGAAGTAACGTGGTAATCAATTACCCCTTTACATGCGTAAGTGATAGTTTTCAAATCATCACGCGGTTCAGCAATTACTAATCCATCCAAATCGTCAGCGAAGCCTTGCTTGGTTAATTCACCAGCACCGTAATTACCAGTTTCTTCACCAACGGTTGCCAGTAACTTAATGGTGCCCGGGAGCTTTTCGCCCTTTTCAAGCATTTCAAGGAGGGCAACTACTAATGCAGATAAGCCGCTCTTCATATCACAAGCACCACGACCATAAAGCTTGTCATCTTTCACAACTGGATCAAACGGATCACTATCCCAAGCATCTAAATCTCCGGGATCCACAACGTCCATGTGGCCAGAATAGCCAAGAACTTTACCGCCGTTGCCAATTGTAACTACAAGATTATCACGACCAGGAGCATAGTTAACCTTTTCCACTTTCACATTGTCACCAACGTATGGTTGAAAAAGACTCGCAATATAATCTGCTAGTTCGGCTTCATTTTGATTAACTGTTTGAATACTAATAATCTTTTTTAAGACGTTTAATTGCTCTTCCTTAGTCATGATAATTGCTCCTTTACTTGTTATTTTGAACTTGAATGTCTTGTGCTTGTTGGTAAAGCTTCTTTAAAGTACCGTTCTTCTTATCCTTGGAAATAGTGGCGTTAATCTTCTTTAATAAGGCTTTGTCATCTTTCCGAACAGCAACTCTTGTACCAGCAGTCTTCTTGTTGTACTTGAAGCTGATGTTATTAGCTACTGCGTACTTGTCTGGGTGTTCCTTAGCGTATGCTTCAGCAGTATCTTGGCCTGTGATTACACCATCAAGTGTGCCGTTTTGTAATTCTTGGAAGAGGGTGTTGTTAGAACTTTCTGTAACTAACTTAACGCCCTTCAACTTCTTACCAATAGTTTCTTGTTCAGACGATTGTTGTGCCCCAAGTGTTTGGCCCTTTAGTGCTGAAATGCCAGAGTACTTGTCCTTGTTCTTAGGTGAAACTAATAGTACCTGACCGCTTTCGTTGTATGTCTTGGAGAATGAAACTACCTTTGCCCGTTGCTTAGTGTATGCCATCCCTGCCATCACGATATCAACTTTCTTGTTTTGCAACTCGTTAATTAATGATGGGAAGGCCATGTTAACGAACTTAACCTTTTTAACACCCATGTCCTTAGCAATTTCATGAGCTAATAGAACATCATAACCAACAATTTGTGATTTGCCATTCTTCACAATTTGGAAATCATATGGTGCAAAGTCAGCAGAAGTCCCAACTACTAGTTCTTTCTTATTCTTAATGTTTTGTACACTGTTATCTTTTTGTGCCCCACACCCAGCTAAAACAGTGCTGAGTCCAATCATAATTGTTAATGCTGCTACAACGGTCTTCTTTAAATGTTTAAATTTCATAGTTTCTCTCCTCTTGATTGTTCTTGTTTACATTTTTAACCACTCTAAATTCATATTTATTCGTCGTCGCATGATATAATCCCCCGTTAACGTATTTATATTCAATTTATGTGTATATAATATCCTTTAGTTTGAATAAATGCAAGTACTTTTTCATAAAATATTCAAATTATTTGAATATTTGTGTATAAAAATAAGGATCCAGTGAATAATCACTGAATCCTTGTTGATTATTTAAACGGTTTGATCACGGTCCTGCAAATGTATTCCGTCATCATCTTTTTCTTCACCTAATAATTCTTGGTTATTGTCTAATTCAGACTTACCAGCAAAGTGGTGATGTTGTAACCAGTACATTGCGACAAGTAAAAGTAAGAAGAAGACAACAGCAATTCCAGCTAAGACACTGTTACAGAATGCAACGTAGTGAGTTCCAAGCCCACCGCTAATGCCATTCCGCAATCCGAGGATTGAGTATGTCATTGGCAATGCATAGTGAATAACATTGTAGAACTTCATCGTAACTTCCATTGGGAAGGTACCACCAGAACCACCAAGTTGAAGCATTAAGAGAACCATTGCGACGAATCGTCCAGGGTTATCAAAGGTCATGGACAAGAACATTACAACGGCCATTGACGCTAGCCCAAACAGAATCAACGTTCCAAAGAATGATGGAACATGGATGACTGTCAGACCAAGGGCCATCATAATACCACCTTCGGCAATCGCCATTAAGGTAATCATAAGACTACCAAGGACAACTTTACTTGCCCACCATGCCAATGGTGAACGACCTTGAATTGCCACCCGACGAATTGGGTAAACAAAGTTGAAGATCAAAGCACCAACATACAGTGCAACTGAAAGTACGTATGGAGCTAATGCATGACCATAGTTAGGAACGTAGCTGTAACTCTTGTGCTTAACCTCAGTTGGTTCAGCAATCATCTTTGCAGTCCGCTTCGTTGGCTTAATACCATTAACGGTCTTAGCACCCTTACCTAGGGCAGAAGCTAATTGACCAGCACCTTGGTTCAAACGGGTAATTCCTTGAACTAGTGCAGGCGAGTTATTAACTAATTGTTGAGTCCCGTTAGCTAGTTGGTTAACACCGCCGACTAAGGCTGGCACTTGGGCATTCAATTGACCTAATGCACCAGCTAATTGACCAGCACCTGAGTTCAAAGCACCAGAGTTAGCAGTTAATTGACTAGCCCCAGCACCTGCTTGCGCAACTCCAGCAGTGTATTGACCAATCCCACTGGCTAACGTGTTGGAACCAGCAGCTGCAGTATCAACACCGTTAGTGTATTGGTTAACACCGGCGTTTAATGAACTAGCCCCAGCAGCGATCTTATTAGTTGCACCCTTTAATTCATTTAATGCACCAGGCATTTGCGTTAATTGATCCTTATAGCCATTCAAATTAGATAGAAGCTTATTGGCTTGGCGAATAGTTGTTTGAGCATTATTTAATGTATCCTGCATAGAAGATAATTGACTTAATTGCCCTTGCAAACCAGTTAATGTTTGGCCTACAGATTTAATTGCGTTCAGACCAGTACCAACACTTTGAACAGTTTGAACGTTGCTGTTTGCTTTTTCAGCAATTATTTCGGCATCCTGCTTAGTTTCATCGCTAGCACCGGAATCATTTTTAATTTTTGCTGCTAGAGCAGCTATTGCAGCATCATTAGAACCAATTCCCTTCAAGCTATCACCAGCTTGGTTTACTTTATCAAATGCCCCAGTAGCTGAGCGTAATTCATTAGCATTCTTCGAAACCTCATTCAGAACGGTTTGGGCTTGATTTAAGCCTGTTGATAAAGTATCCATACTTTGTTTCAATTGTTGAGCTTGGTCCATTGCACCCATAATTTGATTAATTGGCAAATTACCTAATGCACTATTAACAGTATTATTAAGCTCGTTCGTACCAGCTGCTAACTGACCAGCGCCGCTCCGTAGCGCTCCAGAATTACCACGTAGGGTGTTCAATCCAGAACTTAACTGACCAGCACCAGAATTCAATGCGCCTGAGTTAGCTTGCAAAGTCCCTAACCCGGCAGCTAGTTGACCAACACCCCCAGTGTAACGTGCAATCCCGTTAGCAAGCGTTGCACTTCCGCTGGCTAACTGTTGAGCACCAGAAGCAAGCGGTGCCACACTCATCCGCAGCGTTTGCACACCATTGTTAACTTGTGAAACCCCAGCAACATACTGGTTAACTCCACCTTGCAGAGTTACTAACCCGTTGTCCAACTGGGTTGCACCACTTGCAGCTTGGTTCATTCCTTTACCAAGAACCTTCAATTCCTTAAACATTGCGGTGGCATAAGCATTCGTGACATTCGCCCGAATTCTTTCATTCAGCCGTGTCATTGCCACTTGACTCATAACGTAACCAATGTAGTTCAAAGAATCGTTGGTACTATATTTCAATTTCATTGTTTCAGGGTGCTTATCCAAGACGGTAGTTGCGTTCTTAGAAAAGTTTTCTGGAATGGTCACAACGGTGTAATACTTCCGGTGTGACATCCCATATTTACCCTGACTTTCAGAAACAAATTTCCAATCCAATTGGTGATTATGTTTCAATTCCTTGACCATTTGATCACCAACAGCCATTCTCTTTCCTTGATAATCAACAGGAACATCCTTATTAACCACTGCCACTGGCAGATTTTGGGTGCTTCCATAAGGATCCCATACTGACTTCAGGAAAAAGATACTATATAGGAATGGAATAAAGCAAATAACAATCGATGATAATAATAGCAAATGATTCCGTCGAATATGACGAAATTCTGCTTTAATCATTTCCCACATTTTTCTCCCTCCATTATTGCTTATTGAATAGAAGCACTAGATAACTGTAAAACAGTTTGTTTCACAAAATCAACCACTTTTTGGACCGGAACATCATAGCTATTCATTTGCCACCAATAGCAGCCACCGATAATGGCACCACCATAGACATACGATAACAATTCCGGATTCGATGAATTGTGAATTTCTTTGGCAACTTCACTGACTTGAACCTCGCGTTCAGTATCCGCCTGTTTCAGCAACACTTCACTAATTATCCGGATCATTTCAGTATAAAAGGTGCTGTTGGCACTATCTCCAGATAAATGACGAAAGACCTTTTTATGATTTCCCAAAAATGAAATCGTTAATTGAAGAAAATCATCTTCAGTATCCGCTTCATCAAAAATTTGATTAATGCGAGTATTAATTAACTGTTCTAACAGGTCATATTTATCGTGAAAGTATCGGTAAAAACTACTACGGTGAAGCAATGCTTCGTTGCAAATTTGGTCAACGGTAATTTTTTCAAATGGTTTGGCTTCAAGAAGCGTTGCCAAAGCATTTTGAAAATCCCGTACCGTCCGATTCATTTTCAAGTTTTTCTCCCTCCCTATCCTATTTCTAAAGAGATATTATAATTAGTTCCTCATTGAGACTACATAGTCATATTAACACGCTTGTATTTAAAAGATACATTTTAGTTACTTTGTCTCTATTACGATTTTTTATTGCCAGTGACTTATTATGGTAAAATATTACATGCAAGCGTTTACGTTTCGAGGAGGCTTTTTAACAATGGAAATTTCACAAAACAACTTTGGCCAAGCTAATGGTCATCCAGTTACTCGTTATACTGTTGCTAATGACCATGGTGTCAGAATGAGTGTTTTGAACTTTGGTGGTATTTGGCAAGAATTCTCCGTTCCAACTGACAATGGTCAACTTAACCTGTTATTGTCAGCAAACTCAATGGAGGATTACTTAGATGCTGGTTATAGTATTTGCCAGCTGATCGGCCCCGTTGCCAACCGAATTGGCAAGGCACAATTCTCCATCGACGGACAAAATTATCAACTGCAAGCTAATGAAGGGCAAAATTCATTGCACAGCGGTGATCAAGGTTGGCAAAATCACTTCTGGCATGTTGCGACAGATGCCAATGATAATGAAGGTAAAGTCATTCTCAGTAATCATTACAGTCCTGATGACGATGGCATGCCTGCAGATACTGACATTCACGTTGTTTATACACTTCACAGCGATGATAGCGTCACAATCGATATGTACGGTGAAAGTGACGCTCCAACGTTGTTTAACCCAACTAACCACTCCTACTGGAACTTAGCTGATGCTGATGTGGATACGGTCGAAGGACAAGAATTAACTGTTAATTCTAAATACCACCTTGCTGTTAATAGTGACAAGATCCCTACTGGTGCTCTTGTTGAAAATCTTGGTTCTGCATATGATTTTAAAAACGGACATTCTCTTGGTCATGCTTTGAATGAAATGATGAAGACTCCTGAAAAGGGCTTTGACGACTTCTTTGCCGTTAAACCAAGCACCACCTTCGACGGTGATCCAATTGCTAGTCTAAAAGATCCAAAATCAGGACGAGAATTAAAGATGTACTCAGACCGTAATGCGCTAGTTGTCTTCTCTGCAAATGGACTACCATCCTCTGTTAAGTTGAACCGTCCCGGCAAATCATGGGCTGCATTAGCACTAGAAGCACAAGCATTACCTGATGCGCCTCACCACCCAGAATTTGGCGATATCACACTCCGGCCATTAGCACCAGTTCACCACCAAATCCGCTACGAAATTAAATATTAATTAATAAAATGTAATACAAAAAGTCCAGGCACCCATTGAAAGTGTCTGGACTTTTCTTATTTCCCAGGAAATATTATTTTTCTAAGTCACGAATCAAGCGGCCAACATTTTCAGCAGTTTCAGCAATATCATGAGGTCCATCTTTAATGGCTTGAGCTAAAGGCTTAGCACCCTCAGGTGTAGCAAAAATTGCATCCATGGCATCTGCTGCGTATAGGCTTTCGATATCTTTACCAATATTACCTGCTAAAACAATGACTGGTGCATTTGGAGCGACCTCTTTCGTTGCTAAAGCAACTCCATAAGGGGTTTTACCAAATTTAGTTTGGAAATCAATCCCACCTTCACCGGTAAATACGAAGTCAGCACCTTGGGCTTGTTCCTTCAAGTGGGTAAATTCAACCACTAAGTCAATTCCCTTGGCCATCGTTGAATTAGTAAAGGCCATCAGACCAGTTCCAAGGCCACCAGCAGCACCAGCGCCTGGCTTTTCTTCTAAGTCTTTGTTCAAATCACGTTTAATTATTTCAGCATAATGATGGAGGTTACTATCTAACTTTTTGACCATTTCTGGGGTTGCACCCTTTTGTGGTCCAAACACAGCAGAAGCACCATCCTTACCTGTTAGCGGATTAGTAACGTCTGAAGCAATTAATACTTTCGTGGCTTTAATTCGGGGATCTATATCACTGACATCAATGTGGTCTAGTTGACCTAGTGCCCCACCACCATAAGCCAATTCATGATCATCACTATCCAATAGTTTGGCGCCTAATGCTTGGGCCATACCAGCTCCACCGTCATTGGTGGCAGAACCACCAATTCCAAGAATAATTTCCTTAACGCCATGATTCATCGCATCCAACATTAATTCACCAGTTCCGTACGTAGTAGTGATCATTGGATTATGTGTTTCATCATTTACGTATTGAATACCACTTGCTTGCGCCATTTCGATGACGGCAGTTTGACCATCACCCAGGATACCATAATAAGCTTCACTTAATTGATCCAATGGGTTATGAACCGTCTTTGTAATTAAATGACCGTGCGTTGCATCAACCAATGATTGGACAGTCCCTTCACCGCCATCTGCCATTGGTACCATTGAATAATCAGCATCAGGGAAAATTCTCGTTAATCCTTTTTTCATTGCTTCTGCTACTTGTTTAGCAGTTAGCGAACCCTTAAAGGAATCTGGAGCAATCACAAATTTCATCACGCGCACCTCCTAGATTAAGTGCAAGAAACCATACAGAATGGTTGCAGTCAAACAAGCTGAACCACCACAGATAGCTTCGTAAAGGATACCTTGAGAACGTTGCTTGATATCCATATTCATCGCATTGGCAGTAACGTGGAAGTAGTTACCTTGTGGTAATTCATCAATCACAATCGCACCAGTGTGGACCATTGCGGCGGCAGCCAGTGGTTGAACACCGAAGCCCAAGATTGCCTTGGAGAATGAACCAGTAGCCAAGATAACACCAGTAGAGGTAGAAGCTGCAGCTCCGGCCATTAAGATACCAGATAGCGGTGCCAAGAATACCCCTGAAATGTGGCTAACCTTGATTGCTGAAATCAATAATTGTGGCAAACTGGACTGCGTAATGGTGGCACCAATGGCACCAGCACCAATTAAAATCATTACAACTGGTGTCATCTTAGTCATCCCAGTTTGGGCGTACGAGCGAATGTGACGACCCTTGTGCATTGCCAATGCGCCAATAATGGCAGCAAATGGCAAAACATAAGTGGCATCCAGATCAATAGTGCTCATCCAGTGAACATGAAGAATCTGACCCAATGGGTTAATTAGTAACAAGATGACCGCAATAATTGGAGTAACTAATGATGCCCCCAGTGATGGTAAATCATCTTTTTCGATCTTTGGATTATCAGCAAGATCGGCTTTTACTACCGCGTCACCCTTATGCTTAATTAATGAAGCAACGATTACCGTAACAATTAAACCTACAACAGCTGGGATAAAGTCAGCAATCATTACTTGAGACAAGTTCAGACCGAAACCTTTAGCAGCAGCAATGGTGTTGGCATTTGGTGAAATAATGTTACCAGCCTTACCACCACCAGATAGTGCAACTAGTAGTGCTAACTTGGAAATGTGACTCCGTTCACCAACTTCTAGTGCGATTGGCGCTACAATCAAAACCGCAACCGGGATAAATACACCGACGGCTGTAATAATCATTGTCGCTAAGGACAATGCTAAAATTGCCATCCGGTCTCCCAAACGGTCAACAATTGTCCGCGCAATCGTGTTAGCAGCACCGGAATCCATCATGACACCAGCTAAAACACCAGCCGCCAAGACTCTTACAACGGTCCCCATAACACTCTGGGAACCCTTGACTAAAATGTTTACGGTTTGCATCAAGTTAGCGCCACCAATTAGTGACCCCAAAATTGCACCGATAAACAAAGAATAAACCGCATCAACTTTGCGGAGAATTAGAATAATTGCAATGGCTAACCCAATTAAGGCTCCCCACCAAGAAACAATCATATTTACATCTCCCCCAATGATTGTCTAATAAATTTGCCTATACCGTGAGTATAGTCACGTCACTTTGTGAATGCAACTACATTAAATGAGGTAAAACGTTATAAAGTTACCATTTGAATTATATTGGTATACCTTGAATAATATCATTAATACCATATGATTATTAGTAATTAATTAGTATTGATATAGTTGTATGTAAGCGGTTTAATATGTGATTTAATTTTCACAAAGTAATTTAAAAAATTTTTTTATTTACTAACATCAGCCTTATCAGCTGTATATATATGCCGGAGTTTGAATAGGTAAATTGTGTTAATAGTGCCTAGCAAGATAATAGCGAGCCAGATTGTCCTAATCCCCAAAGCTCTCTGACAAATCGCTGACACAATGGCTCCTAAGGCAAAGGCGACTACCAATAACATGTAATTAACGGCCGCATTGTACTGTTTCTTGTCCTCACCAAAAAAGTAAGCACTCCAGGCAACGACGGAATTCTTTAGATTTCCCGTCGTAAAGACATTGTTGTATGCCATCCCCTGGATTTTACTGAAAGATGCATTTTGCATGGCCAATCCAAACGCAATGGCTGGCACAATATAATAATTGGGCACTGATTTAGGCAGGAAACCAATAATTCCACAAATGATCAGAATTGGAAATAAACAAATGCCGCGCCAATAGTGGGTTTTCATATGGGAATGCAAGTAACCTACTAACCCTAGGCCAATTACAAAGGCCACGAATGTGCTCAGTCGGTTCAGCATCCCCATCACATTATGACTGGCTAATGATGATGCAAAGAAAATTACGTTCCCGGTTTGCCCTGCCGAAAGGGTATGACCACGTTGAATATATGTATAAGCATCAATGAAGCCACCACTAAAAGTTAAGGCTACTGCTAGGCTCCGTGCTTCTGAAGGTTTCCAACTCATTTTTATTCCTCTTTCTAATAAAAATCCCTACTCAAATTTAGTAGGGATCTTTTTTACTTATCTTATTTTTGATAATTAGCCATCGCTAAGAAATTGTCAACATCCAGACTAGCACGACCAATTAAAACACCATCGATGTCAGGCTTGGACATGATTTCTTGAATATTTTTGGGATTAACACTACCACCATAAAGGATTCGAATCTTATCCGCAATTTCGTATGTATAAACATCCGCAATCATCCGCCGAATTTGACGACACCCTTCTTCAGCCAAAGCAGTATTAGCTCGTTGCCCAACACCAACTGCCCAGCTAGGTTCATATGAAATAATGACATCCCGAATTTGATCCAATGAAACACCATGCAGAACGCTTTGCAGCTGTTTCAAGACGTAATGGATTTCACCATTCATTTCGCGTTGCACCATCGTTTCATCAGTACAAATAATTGGGGTTAGGCCGGTTGCAATGGCCGTTTCCACCTTTTGATGAACTGCTTCATTGGTTTCATTAAATAACCGACGCCGTTCAATGTGACCAAGCATGACGTGGCTAACTCCCGCTTGGCTGAGTCCGCGCATACTAATTTCACCAGTAAATGGCCCCGAAAGTTGAGGTGCACCATTTTGAGCAATAATGCGAAGTCCCGATTTTCCCGCTGCTTCTTTCATACTGTACAGAGCAAAAGCCTGTCCCGCAATCCCAACTTCAACCTTCTTTGGATCCGGTAAATGATCTCGAATTGCTTTGACAAAGCTAACGGATTCTTGAACAGTCTTATGCATCTTCCAGTTAGCAACGATAAATGGTTTGCGCATGTTATCCCTCCATTCGTTTTTCAAATGCGTCATTTAAATTTTACTCTCTCTGTTCCTTTGATGAAACTAATTTAGTTAGGCCTGCTCAAAAAAATATTCCAGGTATTCTTGATAGGCAAAGGACATAATTAAATTTCGCAACATCTGCTTTTGCTTCGTATTTTCTTGTCCAATTTCTTTCAAGTCTTTTTGATAACCGAAGACGTACCGGGTCACGTTATTTAATTCTTGAACAAAATAATTATAAGCAACTTCAGTACTATAGCTATCCTCTTGAATGTGAATGGCCTGTTTTAAATGCCGCTGTTCTAGAACGTGTTTGGCAATCACAATAAATAATAATTGTGCTATTTGATCCCGGCGGTATAGCTTATGCTGGGGCTTGGCAACCAACTGGTGTTTAACATAATTACTAATCATAGAGCTCGTTACTTTGACGTTTTTAAAAGGTGCCACACACTGCTGAATGTATGTCACAACTTGTTTCAAATAAAGACCCATATCCGGAATTTCATGATATTGCGGCAGCGCAAATGATTTTGTTTCTTCTGAATTCATTCAAACGTTCCTCCTAGTCACCTATTCTAGCGATTTTCTCCTTAACCTGTCAACATAATCTGTTCAACAGTTTTTTAAAAACCGTTGACAAAGATATTAAAAACGAATATGATGATAAAAAATTTTTAAACGAGGTAATTTATCATGACGGTTAAAATTGTAACCGACTCTGGAGCAAACTCATTTAGCGAAATCATTGGTGGGGTTGAACACGTCAACGTCCCATTAGCTGTGATGGTCAATGGTCAATCATGGGCCGATGATGATCAACTGGACTTGAATAACTTCCTATCCGCATTAAAAAACACTAAGACAGCTACTTCATCTTCATGTACAAACATGGGAAGTTGGCTCCAGGCCTTTGAGGGAGCAGATGAAATTTTCGTCCTAACCATTACCAGTGCCCTCTCTGGATCATACAATGCAGCGGTTCAGGCTGCAGAAATGTACATGAATGATCATCCAGATACAAAAATTCATGTTTTTGATACTAAATCGGCGGGCCCACAAATCAGGTTACTAGCCTCACAACTAGCCGTATTAATTAATCATGGTTACTCTTTTGATGACATTATTAAGATGGTGGACCAGCAAATTCAACAAACCGACCTATTATTTCTTTTGGAAGAATTGGATAATTTGGCAAATAACGGTCGGATTAGTCCAACAATTGCTAAACTGACTAACCTACTTAATCTCCACATTTATGGAACTGCTAGTGATGCTGGAGAATTCCAAATGTTAGGAAAACTCCGTGGCAGCAAGAAAATGTTTGCCAAATTAACTAAAGTCATGGTGAAACAAGGATATGACGGCGGACGCGTAATGATCGATCATGTGAATAGTCGCGACAACGCTGAAGCAATGGCGAAAGCAATTTCGACCGTCTTTCCTAGTGCTATTATTACCATTTCAACGTGTGGTGCTCTTTGCTCTTACTATGCAGAAAATGGTGGTTTAATGATTGGCTTTGAAAAATAATTTTAATTAATTATGAGATTTTTCTAATTTTAGTATTGCATTTTCTAATTTTGAATGATATATTAACAACAATCAAATTTTACAAGTAATCAAATCAGTAGATTGCACGTCTCAATGTTCAGAAAACTGGTGGTTGATGCAAACCAGGCAGGACATGTAATCGAATTACCGCTTGTACGGATCCATTGGTACCGTTAGCAACCAATACGAGGTGGAAAGTCATTCAGAGCTTTCTAGCTAGGTGGTACCGCGGTAATACGTCCTGGTTGAGTTGTATACTCTCCCAGGACTTTTTTATTTGGAGGAATTTAACATGGAAATCAAACGATATAGTCTGCATGATCTATTCTCAACTAACTCACAAAAGCAATTAATTAAATTTTCAACTATGAGGTGTCAATTATGAAAAAAATCGGGTTTAACGAATCAGTCTCAATCTTAATTATTATGTTGGTCATTTTAGGAGTCGGCGTTATTGGTCTAGGCCTTTCCCCGCAAGTTCCTGTCTTAACAGTAATTGGACTCCTGATGGCCTGGTTAGCTTTCCGCAAGGTTTCTTGGAAAGAAATCACTGCCGGAATTACTGAAGGAATCTCAACTGCCATTGTTCCAATCTTTATTTTCCTTCTCATTGGGAGCTTGATTGCAGTTTGGATAAAAGCTGGAATTATCCCATCATTAATGGTCTTAGGCTTCCATCTGATTAGCGCTCAATTCTTTGTCCCTTCTGTATTCCTGGTTTGTTCACTGGTTGGACTAGCCATCGGAAGTGGATTTACCACCGTTTCAACTGTTGGATTAGCCCTCTTTGGAATGGGGACTACCCTTGGAATCAACCCAGCATTAACCGCTGGTGCCATCATCTCCGGAGCAGTCTTCGGTGATAAGATGTCCCCACTTTCCGATTCCACAAACTTAGCTTCTGCAGTTGCGGGTTCCGACCTTTTCGCACACATCAAGAACATGATGTGGACTACTATTCCAGCATTCTTGGTTTCACTAATCCTATTCGCAGTTCTCGGATTCACTAACAAGGGTGCCAGTGTTAACAGTATCGCCAAAACATCAGCAGTATTAACCAGTAACTTCTCAGTTTCTTGGTGGGCAGCTTTACCAATCATTTTGATGTTTGTTTGCGCATGGCGGAAGTTGCCTGCAATCCCAACACTTTTCCTTAACATTCTAGTATCAATTGTGATGATCTTCGTTGAAACACCAGGTTTTGCAATTAAGAAACTCGCAACACTGATTGAATCAGGGTTCGTTGCACACACAGGCAACAAGGCTGTTGATGCACTGCTTAGTCGTGGTGGAATTGCCAGCATGATGGGGACCGTTTCCTTAATCATCATGACACTAGCCCTTGGTGGTATCCTGATGCATGAAGGAATCATTGAAAATGCTATGAAGCCATTAATTGATCGTTTGAAGCAACCAGGTCGCTTGATTACCACTACTATTTTCGCCGGAATTGGCGTGAACCTCTTCGTTGGTGAACAATACCTTTCAGTTATCCTTCCAGGGAATGCTTTCCGGAGCGCCTTCAAACGAATTGGTCTTTCCCCATTAGCATTAAGCCGGGTACTGGAAGATGGTGGTAGTGTTATTAACTACCTTATTCCATGGGGTGTTGCTGGATCGTTCGTTGCTTCAACCCTTGGCGTTCCAGTTCTTCACTTCTTACCATTTACTTTCTTTAGTCTCCTTTCACCAATCTTCTCAATCTTGAGTGGCTTTACTGGTGTTGGACTAAAATGGCAAGATTCAAAGGCTCCTGAAGCAGATAACAATTCTGGTTCAATTCTTAATACTTCAGCTGAATAAACAATAAAGCCATGTTTGAGGTGATTTCAAACATGGCTTTTTATATTGAACTAGTTATTTTAGTAACCCTTGTTGGAATAATCTCGCTTACCGAAAATGGCAGTACCAACCCGTACACAGGTGGAGCCTTCTTCAACTGCAATTTCAAAATCATGGGTCATTCCCATACTTAAAACATCAAGTTGTAATTGATCATTGGCTGCATTCATATCGTTGAGCAATTCTTTCAGTTTCCGGAAAATTGAACGATCCTTTTCTACATCATCGTAGTAAGGTGCACTCGTCATTAACCCACGTAACTTAACGTGTGGTAGCTCTAAGGCTTCGTTTGCTAATGCCATACAATCGTCTAGATCTGGCATCACACCAAACTTACTCTCTTCGCGGCCTACATTAACTTCAATCAATACTGGAATCACACGATCCGCCTTCCGTCCTTCTTTTTCAATGGTATGAAGGAGCTTAATGGTATCTACTGAGTGAATTGCTTGAATATAACTAGCAATGTACTTAACCTTATTTCGTTGCAAGTGACCAATCATATGCCAGTGAATGTCATCCGGTAATTCATCATGCTTATTACGTAATTCTTGAACATAATTTTCACCAAAATCCCGCCATCCAGCATCATAGAGTGTCTGAATATCTTCAGCGGGGTGGTTCTTGCTAACTGGTAAAATCGTTACTTCTTTAGGATCACGATTACTGCGTTTACAAGCGGCAGCAACTCGCTCCTGAACTTCTTTCATATTTGCTAGAATATCCATTTTAATTGTTCCTTCCATCCTAATTATGAAATCTTTACCTATTTATTATTATCAATTTATGCTTATTATGCAAGCTGAAAACCAAATAAGGCCCAAGGACCTGTCATGCAAGTTCTTGGACCTTATTTATGTTATGAATTTGCTACGACGGTTTGAGTAGTTGCTTAATCCCGCTTCTTACGGAATCCGGCACTGCCTAATAAACCAACTAAGCCTGCACCACGTTGTGTTGCGTCACCAGTTTGTGGTAATTGATCTTTTTCATTACCAGACTGTTGAGTAGAACTATGGTTTGTAACGTCACTGGAGTTATCACTTTGAATATAACCAGCTTGGTTACCGTTCCCTGCATTAGTTGCAGAATTATCTTGGTCATCGACTGAATTACTCTTAACAGTAATTCCGTTAATAGCTGCAATTCCATTGTTCTTAGCAGTTTGAACGTCTTCATCAGTAGAAGCGTTCCGAACGTTTTCCTTAGCCTGGTTAGCTGCGTTCTGAGCTTGATCAATAAGGCTAAGCTAACATCATTATTAGTTACTTTAACTTTTCAATGCTAATTCTGTGATTTCGTTAGTCATGTTTTTTCTTGAATCCTGCAAGACCAATTAGGCTAGTCAAACTAGCTAGTGCCAAACCAGCAACGCTAAATTCACCACGTGATTCGTTACCTGTTTGTGGTAACTGACTTTGCTTGTGGTTATTAGCATTATCGGATTGACCCGTTGAAGAAGTTGAAACTTTCTTTCCATTATTGTCTTGAGATGCACCATTGTTATCAACGGCAGAGTTGTTGCCGTCCTTCTTATCATGATCGTTAATTGTTGGATTTTCAGGAGTTACCTGACGATCCTTAACGACATTAACAATTTGAACACCACTCTCCGTGATAACAAGATTTGGTGTTTCCCCATTCTTGAAGTGGTAACCAGCAGGAAGGGTCAGTGTAATCTGATCACCTAACTTACCAGTGACCGTTTCCGTCTTAACCACATTACCGTTTTCGTCCACATACTTAATGATGTTAAGAACAGGCTTTGTTACTACTTCTGGGTTGTCAGTGTCGTGTTTATTCGTGACCACATAAACTGTTCTAACAGGTTGATTTCGATCGATGACCCAGCTTGGCATATTTCCACCATCTACATGATAGCCTTCTGGAACATTAATGGTGATCTTATCACCTGTATGGCCAGAAACAGTATCAGTCTTAACCGTCTTGCCATTTTCATCAACGTACTTAATAGTTGTTGAATGGGTATTTTGAGTGTAGGTGATGTTAATAGTTTTATCTATGTCGTTGGCGGTTACTACATGTGCAGAAACAGTGTTTTGGGTTGGAGTATAGTCGTCAACCGCTGGCACCTTTACAGCTGCCCAGCTAGTTTCATCAGTTGTCCAACCGCCATAAGTGACATGACCAGTAACTTCATCCAAATCACCAGTCCGCGTGAGCGTAGCCGTTTGCGTGATCGTAGTCGTCTTCTTGGTGGTTGGATCAGTGATGTTAATCTTCCGCGTTACCGTCTTGTTCAAGTCGGCTTGATGACCACCATCAATTGTGGTCTTGCCATCCGGCGTCTTTTCGTCGGGCTTGATTGGATCAGTTGGTTGAATGGTCCGGTGTGCGTGTTCAACTGTAATGACCGTGTCGGGGGTCGAAGCACCCTTGAACGTAATTGTGGCTGGCACTGCCTTAACAGTTGAACTATCCGCAATCTTCCAACCAGCCGGCAGACTGGACTTGCTGTCAACCGTTTGGTCGGTCTTCCCCGTTACCGTATCGGTCTTAATCACATTCCCACTAGCGTCTGTGCGTGGTTTGGTCATTCGCCGTGTAACTGATGTTGACGGTCGTATCTTTGGTCGTCCCGTCAACGCTGGTTTGCGCTACCTTAGCTTGACTTGGCGTGTAGCCGGCAATGGCTGGAACATCAAATTCATCCCAGCTGCCGGTACTCCACTTGCCATAAGTGACGTCCCCGGTCACTTCGTCATAACTGGCATCCCGATATAACTTCACGGTTTGAGTTTTCGTACTTTTACCATTGGTTGGATCAGTAATATTAATCGTCCGCGTGATGGTCTTGTTCAAGTCAGCTTCATGGGCGCCATCAATCGCTTTACCCGTGACTGTCGTCCCATTCGGATCCACTGGCTTCTTATGATCCACATTTGTGATGACATGACTCAAATGTATATCAATCGTTTGATCATCATTACCAATTTTTACTGAGGTCGGTAAAGTTCCCCCATTAGTTAATCTATAACCAGTTGGGAGAGTTAAACCGTTAACAGGTTGTTCACTATCAACATCACCTGTAACTTGAACCGGCTTACCAACATTAGATCTATTATTGTCATCATCAACAAACTGGTATGTTACAGTTTTTTTCGTTGCCACAACATCAATTTTAGCGGATTGCAATTCTACATATGGTTTATAGCCTGCCATATACAATCCTGTTCCAAGATATCCTGTCTTCCCACCATCTGTTTTTATCGTTGAATCAATGCCATCAATATTGATTCGCCCAATAATTGATGAAGCAGGTAATGACGGAATTTCAACCAAGATTGATTTAATCGATGACCAGTCTGTTACTTCATCTGCCGTTACAAAGCTACTAGTATTTGGTTGATACCCTTCTGTATCTTCACCATTTGTAAAATTAAAACTGGAGGTTGAGTACTTGAAAGTTAACGGAGTCGATCCACTATACGTTACTGAATTTGCACCATTTAGATGAAAATCAAACCCTGAACCATTACTTTTGCTTGGCAAGTTAATAATTGTCTGAGCATTGCTAATCGCATTTGTGGAACCATTATTAATTGATACAGCAAAATGCATACTTCCATCACCAGTTGTAGATGATGTCCCATTTGATGAATTCTCTGCTAAGTCTTTGTCTCCTTTAGCCAAACTAATCGTATTCAATCCAGAAATAGTTCGGGTAACTGTAATGGTAGCAGGATTATAATCTATAAGATATAAATTACTTGTGTCACTAGGTAACCACTTTTGTTCATCACTAGTTGGCGAATATGTTTTCCCATTACCCTGAGAATAAATTGAACTAAGCTTCGTCCATGGCATTAGATCTTCTACCGGAGAATAAAGTATGGTTTTTACTTTATATGTTCCTTGCATTACATCGGGGCTGTAGCCTAAATTCATCTTTATTGTCTTAGTTATGTCTAAGTAGGAACCTGTATAATCAATTTTTACAATTGTATTATCTTCGTCATCTTGAAAAACTGATAATTTAGCATTCTTAACAGCTGCATAACTATCCTTATCCAATCCTTTATAAGTAATGCCCTTTGGTAATTTAATATACAAAATTGCATTATCAATATGTGCGGTCGTTGATGCCATCTTTGATAGTTTACTAGAATCGTAAAAAGTCCTGATGGTTAAATTGGTTTGTGTTGAGTCAATATTATTTGAATCAATCGTTACACTTGTGCTTCCAGAATTTGCTACATAACTGTTAAGCGAAGAAGATTGTCTTTGGCTTGGTACCAACACCAAAATATTTTCAGAGTTGGAGAACTTATACTCATTACCATTGGAAGCAGCACTTAACTGCACTCCAAGTTGCCAAACTTCACCATTTTTAACAATGGTCTTTCCATCACGCTTAGTCTTGCCCACGTGACCATATATTTCAAACTTCTGAGGCATCTCGTTTGAAACAGCCTTACTTTCATTAAAATAATTACTGTTGCCATCAAACGTGCCTGTTCCACTATTAGAATCAATCACATCTGGTGTTAATATAATACTCGTAATAGTTCTTGATAAATCATTAACTTCTATTTTATCTCCTGGCATAACTGTACCGCTGTGTACAGTCCCATCATCAAGTGTATATTGATACGTATATGAAGTTGCCCCACTAATTGATGGAACACGTACACCATGGACAATCATTCCATCTGGAATATTAAACGTAATCTGAGCATTATTTAAATTAGCACTGTAACCATTTTGTAAACCAGCATAAGCAATAATCTAATCATGATTATCCTGCCACTGTATTAATTCACCATTTCCCATAGAATTCCAAGCTGAATTTACCCATGTTGACACATTAGTAATTGGCACTTGGTCACTAGTTCCCCAGAAATTCTCTGAAACTGGTTTATCAGACGTAAATTTCTTTTGCTGCTTACCATCTGCGGTTAGATTTTCTACAATCGAAATGTTATCAGTTGCCGTTCTAGTAAAAGATGTTGTTTCTGGATTTTTAATGTCATAATGCCCAACAAATTGATAACCAGGTTTACTTTCCCAACCTTGTGCTCCTTTACCGCTTGGAACTGTGATAATAACATTATTACCTTCTTGCTTAATCTCAGCTTGTTTATTATCACCGTAGAATCCAGGTACCAATTTATTCGTAGCATTCACATCAAGAACAAATCCTTCTGGCATTGGTATCGTGATTGTCGTGCCATAATTCAAGATATTGTTAATTTGAGCTGATGGGTAACTTGGATTCCCCGCCTGACTATGAACGGTACCATTATCTTCATTAACCGAGTAAGAGTAAACTACGTTAGAATTAAGAAGCTGTTTACCATTAATTAATGTAGATGAATTTAATTGTTGATTTGGATTCCAGCTGGGCATTTGCCGTGAAATGAAGTTCAAACCAGTATTATCCTGTTCAGTTCCGTTTTCGGACCATTTAATTATCTTTGTCGTATCTCCGGCTGGATCACTAAGTGGGTGATTCTTAACTCCATAACCATTATTACTACCCTCGATATCAATTTCCAGATTTAAAGTGGCACTCCGGCTAAACCTATATGTAATTATCCAATCTGATGTATTTGAGCCTGAAATAATTGATTGCGTTCCATATTGACTACTTAAGCTTTGAGCGTTAACAGTGTATGTATCTGCATATGGTATTGTGATAACAACAGTGTCGCCATTTTGGACATTTCCATGTAAAAGTAACGGAAAAGTTATCTTCCCATTAATGAAGGCAGAATCTGGTACAGTACTGCCATTTTGACCAATGACACCATAAGATTGAAATTTTAATGAATAACGTCCATCTGCGGAGCTATGTATAACAGTAGAAATAGAATTATTATTAGTTACATTAGTCCCAGCTGTATTATTGACAGACAATTTTGAATCAAGCATTGCTTGTGATGCGTTATTCACATTACTAGTATCGGTTGTTTGGATAATACTATTCGCGGACTTTTGATCATTGTCCTGTACTTTACCAATACTATTTTGTGTTGATTCATTATTACTCTTAGTAGTAGTAATATCGGATTGGTCTGTATCACCATTGTTTGATTCCGGTGTTTCATTTGAAGCATAAGCAACTTTCGAATCATCGCTTAAGGTTACTTCCTTTTCATTTAATACGTTTGAAGTAGTCGTTTACTTCTCATTTTCGGTTGCTTGATTACCAGTATTAACAGTATCTGCTTGTACTGCTTGTGCATTACCAAAGTACAGAGTGGTTCCCAGCAAAACAGAAGCGACCCCAATCCCCAACTTTCTCAGTCCGTAATGGGGAACCCGCTTGGCATCAGCTTCCATTTTGTGTTGAATATTGTTTTTAGATACCATCAAATACCCTTCCTTTCTATACGTTTATACTTTCAACGTTGTTTTGATTAATGATATACGAATTGTTATTTTCTTAGATATGCTAAATAATCCTTATCCGGTAATTCGGAAAGGATGGATTTCAAATAATTAAATTGTCAAGTAACAGTTGCTTACTCCTCAAATCAAGAAAATTCGTGCTACTAAATATAGAAAGTTAACGCAAGCCAAAGTATCATTTCCCATTACTAAAACGTTCTTTACATAATTAGTTGGAATTTAAAGCTAAATAATAAAATCATTCATAAATAATTTCTATTCATAGCGTTGATAAATTAATCCTCTGAAAATCACAGCATTAAATTATCAATTGCTAACACTTTAGTAATTAATCAATCTCCTTTTAGCACGTACACAATTATAATATAACTAATTTACTAAAAAGTAACCCAATTAGATCATTTTCTTGTTTTTGTTTTATCAACTAATCTATTATTTTATCTATACTATTTGGTAAAAATTAAAATTTTTTAGCGACTTCTTTCATGATCATTTATTCATTTGATGTCTAAAAGTAGTACATATTCAATAGTCTCAAGCGTTGGTAGTCGGCGCACATTGGTGTATTAACTATCAGACCGTTCATTTCCCATGTTAGTCTGTTAAAATGATTATCCACTGATTAAAATTTTAAATATTCGTATATTGTAATATTTAAGTTAACAGTTAAATAAGTGGACAAGAAAACCCATAAAGGTCTTTAATGGTGTCGCTAAACTAATCCAAGAAAGAAGGACCTTTATGGGC